>OBUY01000341.1_pt1 | contig 20737 bp, 15 predicted proteins | sample 1475781 | NCBI WGS metagenome assembly OBUY01 (sample SAMEA2579912, study PRJEB22360) | human gut metagenome | biome: human gut; feature: human-associated habitat; material: faeces | place: Denmark | collected 2008/2010 | reverse complement strand
GCGTTACCAGGGACAGTACCTCGACAGGGAAACGGGGCTGCACTACAATCTGCACAGGTACTATGATCCGGATGTCGGGCGGTTCATAGTAACGGATCCGATAGGGCTAAGAGGCGGGTTAAACTTATATGCTTATGCGCCTAATCCGCTGGGGTGGATCGACCCATTAGGTCTGTCCTGTAAATCATCTTATAGTGGCAAACTTTCCGGTAAAGCGTCGGAAATGACTCCACTAGTCCGTGGTTCTAAAGCGTGGAATCAAGCTATTAAGGATATGCAAGCTGCTTTATCTAGGGGCGAGAAATTCCAGGTAAAAGTCCAATCTAGCACTGATGCAAAAGCTTTCTTACAAGAAGCACAGGGTAATATGAATCGTTATAAAGCACATACGCAAAGTGCTCGTCCTGATGGCGTTCCAAAATATCCTAAAGGATACGAGCAACATATGGGGCCGGAAGGTGGTTTTGGCGATTCACCTCATATAAAATGGTACAATAATGGGACGGATGGTCATATATTCTATGACATCCCTAATTAATCATGAAAAATAAATATTCGTTCGATTTGCTTACAAAACAAAAGTTTCCGTCAAATGAGGCAGAGGAGTTTATTTTTTGGAAAATGTTAAATATTCTTGAGAAAGGAACAATTAAACATTCATTTGACAATCTGAATGAATTATATAGTGAACTTTCTTTTGATGATTATTATATTGCACATAACCTCATCGCCAGTAAAGGGAAACGTAAGATATTTAAAGGTCGTGTGTTTATTTCAAAAAAGAACGATTTAATTTCTTTTTTAAATGAATCTTTCACTATAAATGATGTAAGATGTTTTTTGATATCACCTGTTTCTCCTAATGAATCAGAATATGTTATTTATATAGATGAGGAACAAATTCATTTGTATTGTTCTTGAATAATAAAAAGCCGGGTAAGAAATTAAATCTTCCCGGCTTTTTATTTTTTAACTCTCGTTCAGCACACTAAACATCCCGTCCCGCATCCCCTTAACAGCCTGTTTAACCTGATAAAGTTCCTGCCGCAGTTCCTGTACTTCGTTGTTATCCGCAAGCAGGATCAGGCAACCCTCCGAGATCTTCACGGTAACGCCTGTGCCGATCTCAAATCCCGCTTCTCTCAGCCATTTGGCGCTGATTTTGATCACCGTCGTGTCGCTGTGGTTGGGTAGATAACGCGCTGGCAGTACGACGCGGCGGGAAACCTGCTGGGGAGGCGTGCGGGGGAAAGAGCCACGGCAGAAAACAGCGTGGTGCCGTTCAACCGGCTGCTGTCTTACCGTGGTGTGCACTATCGTTATGACGAACACGGCCGGGTGGTGGAAAAGCAGGGCCGGAGCGGAACGCAGAGTTACCGTTATGATGCGGAACACCGGATGGTGGAGGTGACGACAGCGCGGGAGACATACCGGTATGTGTACGATGCGCTGGGGAGGCGGACGGAAAAACAGCACATCAGCCCTGACGGTAAACCGTACAACCGGACAAAATTTTTATGGGACGGGATGCGGCTGGCGAAGGAGAGCAGGCCGGAGGGAACAAGCAGCCTGTATATCTACAGTGACCAGGGGAGTTATGAACCGCTGGCGCGGGTGGATAAGGCGGGGAAAGAGGGACCGAACCGGATACTGTATTTTCACACAGATGTGAACGGCGCGCCGGAAGAGATGACGGACAGTGACGGGAAAATCGTGTGGGAGACGGGGTATCAGGTCTGGGGTAACACGATACAGGAGAAGGACCACGGCAGGGTGGAACAGAACCTGCGTTACCAGGGACAGTACCTCGACAGGGAAACGGGGCTGCACTACAATCTGCACCGTTACTATGATCCGGATGTCGGGCGGTTCATAGTAACGGATCCGATAGGGCTGGCGGGGGGGCTGAACTTATATGCTTATGCGCCTAATCCTCTTGGATGGATAGATCCTCTTGGATTAAGTGCCGCCTCTGATTTGCCTCAATTAAAAGGAAGATCCCCAGGGGCAATAGGTTCTATTCTTACTGATAATGGATTCAATTTGGATAAACAAACAAGTACCGGGAATCAGACATGGAGTCACGCTGATGGCTCTAAAGTTCGTGTCGATCCCTATGGAAATCAAAGTATGACGATGAAAAACGGTGATCCATTACCCAAGTCTGGGGCTAACGCACATGTGCATAAATATGATCCCGGTGAGGTACCTCTGAATGACAGAGGCATTCCGAGTACTAATCCGAATGAAACACACATAGGGATCAGGAATCCAAATGATTATCCTACAAAACGAGGGCGGGCTCATGGGTGCGGCGCATGAGGCAAGAAATTAATGAGTGTTGAATATATTATACATGTTGATGATAAAGTAGATAATTTACTTTCTTTTATTGTCGAGAGAATAAAAGAAAATCAACCATCCTCTCGGATTAATACTGATGGTTCACTTTGGATTCCATCTAGTTATTCAAACTGGATTGATTTTTCAATAGAAGATCATGAGGATGGTTTTTTTATTGTAAATAATTTAAATGGAAGTGATAGAGATAAATTATTTTCACTGATATTTACTGCCTTTCATGAATTGTCTATAAAATATGAAATAGAAGAAGTCTAATGAAAGCTGGGAGGAAAATTAGAACTTCCCGGCTTTCATTTTTATGCTTCTTTCAATACGCCGGATATCCCAATCTTCATTTCTTTAACCACCTGTTTAACCTGATAAAGCTCCTTCCTCAGTTCCTGTACTTCGTTGCAGTCAGCGATCAGGATCAAACATCCCAGGGAAAGATCACGTAACGCTGCTTTTTTGTACTAAATAATTCGCACTAAATGTTCAATAATTGAGATATTCCTTATTACCTAAAGCTGTTTTTCATTGCTTATACATGATCAAATACTCCTTACATAATTAAGGAGAACAAAATGTAACTTAAAAAATTGATGGAACATATTTCTATTATCCCCGATTACAGACAAGCCTGGAAAGTGGAACATAAATTGTCTGATATTCTACTGTTGACTATTTGTGCCGTTATTTCTGGTGCAGAAGGTTGGGAAGATATAGAGGATTTCGGGGAAACACATCTCGATTTTTTGAAGCAATATGGTGAATTTGAAAATGGTATTCCTGTTCACGATACTATTGCCAGAGTTGTATCCTGTATCAGTCCTGTAAAATTTCATGAGTGCTTTATTAACTGGATGCGTGACTGCCATTCTTCAGATGATAAAGACGTCATCGCAATTGATGGAAAAACGCTCCGGCACTCTTATGACAAGAGTCGCCGCAAGGGAGCGATTCATGTCATTAGTGCGTTCTCAACAATGCACAGTCTGGTCATCGGACAGCTCAGGACGGATGAGAAATCCAATGAGATCACAGCTATCCCTGAACTTCTTAACATGTTGGATATTAAAGGAAAAATTATCACAACTGATGCGATGGGGTGCCAGAAAGATATTGCAGAGAAGATACAAAAACAGGGAGGTGATTATTTATTCGCTGTAAAAGGAAATCAGGGGCGGCTTAATAAAGCCTTTGAGGAAAAATTTCCACTGAAAGAATTAAATAATCCAGAGCATGACAGTTACGCAATTAGTGAAAAGAGTCACGGCAGAGAAGAACTCCGTCTTCACATTGTTTTCGATGTCCCTGATGAACTTATTAATTTCACGTTTGAATGGAAAGGGCTGAAGAAATTATGCGTGGCAGTCTCCTTTCGGTCAATAATAGCAGAGCAAAAGAAAGAGCCAGAAATGACGGTCAGATATTATATCAGTTCTGCTGATTTAACCGCAGAGAAGTTCGCCACAGCGATCCGAAATCACTGGCACGTGGAGAATAAGCTGCACTGGCGTCTGGACGTGGTAATGAATGAAGACGACTGCAAAATAAGAAGAGGAAATGCAGCAGAATTATTTTCAGGGATACGGCACATCGCTATTAATATTTTGACGAATGATAAGGTATTCAAGGCAGGGTTAAGACGTAAGATGCGAAAAGCAGCCATGGACAGAAACTATCTGGCGTCAGTCCTTGCGGGGAGCGGACTTTCGTAATCTTGCCCTGGGGGCAAGGTGTGGGGAAATCGACATTCCCTCATCTGAATATAAATATTAATGGTGAGAAAGGGCATATTTTCCTGAGAGATAAAATTATTAATCGAGGGCAATGGGATTACTTTGAAAAATTTTTCGAGTGATAATAAATTACTATTATCGCTTTGTGCTGAAGCAACCTTAAATCATTGGTCTTTTGAGGGACAAGAGCTTAGCGTTAATCTCACAACTTATGATGATGATGAGTTGATTATTATTATCGAGACTGATACTGTTCATTCATCACCTCTTTTCACTAATAACCATTTAAATATTTGTAGAATTGTAATACAAGATATGCATGAAGTATTGGATTCTCAAAATGGGTACTATATTCCACCAAAGGACTTTAGCAATTTAATGAAGTTTTCTAGTAAAAATTACTCATTGTATTATGGCAGAAAGAATATTATGAGATATAACTTGGCTTTCATAGGGAGCGAGAATTTTCTAAGTTGTCCGCTAACCTCTTTAGATAGTTCTATTAAATGGGAAATTAGATAATCAGTTAAATAAAGCCGAGAAAGCTCCTAAAATCTTCCCGGCTTTTTATTATTTAATTCTCGTTTAGCACACTAAACGCCCCATCACACATTCCTACAACAGGATTAACTCCACAAATCTCATTTCCCATCGTCTACACTTACTCCTGTAAACCGTTCAGGAGCAGTAATGGATCACCAACTATTAGATGACAGCCCCCTTATCCGCATTTTTGCTTTGCATGCGTTACACAATCTCAAAGAGCGAGGCTTAACGCGCGGGGCGCTTCTCGATTATCACAGCCGCTATAAACTCGTCTTTCTGGCTCATTCCCAGCCTGAGTACCGCAAACTTGGCCCGTTTGTGGCTGATATTCACCGGTGGCAAAATCTGGATGACTATTACAACGAATATCGCCAACGCGTAATTGTTTTGCTTTCTCACCCCGCCAACCCGCGCGATCACACCAACGTTTTGATGCACGTTCAGGGTTATTTTCGCCCGTACCTTGATTCTACAGAACGCCAGCAACTGGCTGCGCTTATCGACAGTTATCGCCGTGGCGAGCAGCCTCTTCTTGCGCCGCTGATGCGTATCAAACACTATATGGCGCTTTATCCTAACGCCTGGCTTTCAGGGCAGCGTTATTTCGAACTTTGGCCGCGTATTTTTAACTTGCGCTATGCAGGAGTTTTATGACCACCCATCTGGTCTGGTTCCGCCAGGATTTACGTCTGCACGATAATCTGGCGCTGGCGGCTGCCTGTCGCAATCCGTCTGCACGCGTGCTGGCGCTGTATATTGCTACACCTCGTCAGTGGGCGACGCATAATATGTCGCCGCGTCAGGCTGAATTTATCAATGCTCAACTTAATACACTGCAAATCATGCTGGCGGAAAAAGGCATTCCCTTGTTGTTTCATGAAGTGGATGATTTTGCCGCCAGCGTTGAAATGGTTAAACAGGTGTGTGAGGAAAACCGCGTAACCCATCTGTTTTATAACTATCAGTACGAGGTGAACGAGCGAGCGCGGGATGCCCTGGTTGAGAAAACGTTGCATAACGTGGTGTGTGAAGGATTTGACGGCAGCGTGATCCTGCCACCGGGCGCGGTGATGACCGGCAATCATGAGATGTACAAAGTTTTTACTCCGTTTAAAAATGCCTGGCTGAAACGGCTGCGGGAAGGGATACCGGAGTGCGTCGCTGCACCAAAAGTTCGTAGTAGCGGATCGATAGCGCCCCCGTCATCCATTACGCTGAATTATCCCCGTCAGTCTTTCGACACAGCGCATTTTCCGGTGGAAGAAAAAACGGCGATTGCACAATTACGCCAGTTTTGCCAGAGCGGTGCCGGAGAGTATGAGCAACAAAGAAATTTTCCGGCAGTGGAAGGCACCAGCCGTTTGTCCGCCAGCCTGGCCACGGGAGGATTATCGCCTCGTCAGTGTTTGCATCGCCTGCTGGCAGAGCAACCGCAGGCGCTGGAGGGCGGGGCGGGTAGCGTCTGGCTTAATGAGCTGATCTGGCGTGAGTTCTACCGCCATCTGATGACGTATCACCCCTCGCTGTGTAAACATCGCCCGTTTATTGCCTGGACCGATCGCGTCCAGTGGCAGAGTAACCCCGCGCATTTAAAGGCCTGGCAGGAAGGCAAGACCGGCTATCCGATTGTTGATGCTGCCATGCGCCAGCTTAATGGCACTGGCTGGATGCATAACCGTCTGCGGATGATTACTGCCAGTTTTCTGGTGAAAGATTTGTTGATCGACTGGCGCGAAGGCGAGCGATATTTTATGTCGCAACTGATTGATGGTGATTTGCCTGCCAATAACGGCGGCTGGCAATGGGCGGCTTCTACCGGAACTGATGCCGCGCCGTATTTCCGTATCTTTAACCCGACAACTCAGGGCGAGAAATTTGACCGCGAAGGTGAGTTTATCCGCCAGTGGTTACCGGAACTGCGCGATGTGCCGGGGAAATTGGTGCATGAGCCGTGGAAATGGGCGGAGAAAGCAGGCGTGAGGCTGGATTATCCGCAACCGATTGTTGATCACAAAGAAGCGAGAGTACGAACGTTGGCAGCGTATGAGGCTGCGAGGAAGTGGAAATAACAGACGCGTCAGGCAATTGTGCCCGGATGCCGGATGCGGCGTGAACGCCTTATCCAGCCTACTAAATAGTGCAAAATCAATATATTGCAGGGGAATCCAGGCCTGATAAGACGCATCAGCGTCGCATCAGGCATCGGTGTTGACTTATTAAGACTCCAGCACCAGCGCACGGTTTCTGAACTTAAGCGCCTGGTACAGCCAAATCATCAGTACCAGCCCCACACAAGCCAGCGCACCCCAGGTGATTTGATCGAACACTTCAATATATGCATTGATGGAGTAGTTGATCGCCCCGGAAGCATCAAACGAAGCTTGCGATGTCTGATCGGCAATGACCCCCGCCAGATAGTTGGCAATCGCACCAGAAAGCAGCATATAAATGCCGGTTAATACACCGGTCACGCCGGGGATTTCAATGCGTGTAATTTGCGACATGGCAACCGGGTCGATAAACAGTTCGGCAAAGCCCATCACCGCCAGCCCCAGCACCATCAGTGGCAGAGAAGAGTGACCATACATTGCAGACCAGCGGGCACTTAAGGCCAGAATGCAGAATCCGGCACTCATCAGGCCGAGGCCAAGTGCAAATTTCCCCCAGATGCGCACGGTACGATTACCCGCGACACTCTCTTTTACGACCCACGCCAGGAACACACCGCACAGCATCACGGCAAAGGCATTAATCGACTGGAACATGGCGGTCGGAACGGTGTAACCAAAAATATCGCGGTTAACGAAACGGTCGATATAAAGGCTGATTGAACTGCCGCCCTGCTGTGCAAAGGCCCAGAACAACATGCTGAAGAAGGTAAGAGTGACAATCAGCCCCAGCTCTTTACGCTGTTTCTGGTTTTCTGCTTTGCGATAAATTTTTGCCAGCACGCCAAGACCAATGATAGTGGCGACAATTAAGGCGTAAACCGACCACTCTTTCCAGAACAATACGGTAATCAGTGCAGGCGTTGCGACCAGCAGAACCAGCAGCCATCCCCAGTTTGGCAGGAGAACGTTTTTCGCACACAGCACCTCTTTGTTAACGCCGCGGGTATGAGCGAAATGACGATTGCCACATAAGAAGATAACCAGCCCGGCGATCATCCCAACCGCAGCCAGGCCAAAGCCCATTGCCCAACTGTACTCTTGCTGGGCATAACCGCAGGCGATAGGTGCGATAATAGAACCCACGTTACCCGCCGCATACATCAGCGAGAAACCGCCATCACGACGTGGATCGGTTGGCTCGTAGAGTTCACCTAGCAGGCAACTGACGTTAGATTTAAACAGGCCATAGCCGCAGACGATAATCGCCAGCGAGAGATAAAGGAATGTCGGGTGGATTTCGCTGGCACCCAGCACCAGATGCCCGATCGCCATCAACAACGCCCCCAACATCACTGCCATGCGGTTGCCGAGAACCTTATCCGCGAGGAAACCGCCAAGGATCGGCGTGACATACACCAGCGAACAGTAGGCGCTGAATAACGCGTAAGCGTGAGTATCGTTGTATTTCAGTTGGTTGGTGAGATAGAGAATCAGCAGGGCACGCATGCCGTAGAAGCTAAAATATTCCCAGATTTGTAGCGCGACAACGTAGTAGATAGCGCGCGGCTGTGATGCGTGTTTATTCATAATAATTCCGCGGTTGGATGCGACACCACGTAATAGTTGCGTGGCGTGCGTGTGTTTCTTTAAAGTTAAAACCTTGAAACAGATCTGATTATTTATGCAATATGCTGTCTGTTTGCATAAATATACATGAACTATGGCGTGGCGAGATAAACAATTTGCGTCTTTTGGCGGTGTGTTTGTTTCTTAATATGTCAAAAGATTGGCTATCGACGAACAGGCGAGGTAACGCTATGTTAACGGTGTAGCTATCAGAATACAGAAGGCGCGAAGATGAAAAACACCGAACTGGAACAACTGATTAACGAGAAACTGAACAGCGCGGCGATAAGTGATTACGCGCCGAATGGCTTGCAAGTGGAAGGCCAGGAGACGGTGCAAAAAATTGTTACCGGCGTCACCGCCAGCCAGGCTCTGCTCGATGAAGCTGTGCGTCTTGAGGCTGATGCGGTGATCGTGCATCACGGCTACTTCTGGAAAGGCGAATCGCCGGTGATTCGCGGCATGAAGCGTAACCGTTTGAAAACTTTGCTGGCGAATGACATCAACCTGTATGGCTGGCATCTGCCGTTGGATGCGCATCCGGAACTGGGCAATAACGCGCAGTTAGCGGCATTGTTGGGGATTACGGTAATGGGTGAGATCGAACCACTTGTGCCGTGGGGTGAACTGACGATGCCGGTGCCGGGGCTGGAACTTGCCTCGTGGATTGAAGCGCGTCTGGGACGCAAGCCGTTGTGGTGTGGCGACAACGGCCCGGAGGTGGTACAGCGCGTCGCCTGGTGCACGGGGGGCGGGCAAAGTTTTATCGATAGCGCCGCGCGTTTTGGCGTGGATGCTTTTATTACTGGCGAAGTTTCTGAACAAACCATTCATTCTGCCCGCGAGCAGGGATTGCATTTTTATGCTGCGGGGCACCATGCTACTGAACGCGGTGGTATTCGCGCGTTAAGCGAGTGGTTGAATGAAAATACCGATCTTGATGTGACCTTTATTGATATTCCTAATCCTGCATAACGAATAATCAGAGGGATCGAAAGTGCAACGAGCGCGTTGTTATCTGTTAGGCGAAACGGCGGTAGTGCTGGAGCTGGAGCCGCCAGTGACGTTGGCAAGCCAGAAACGTATCTGGCGACTGGCCCAGCGTCTGGTGGATATGCCGAATGTGGTTGAAGCCATTCCCGGCATGAACAATATCACGGTGATTTTACGTAATCCGGAGTCGCTGGCGCTGGATGCTATAGAGCGTTTGCAACGCTGGTGGGAGGAGAGTGAGGCACTGGAGCCAGAGTCACGCTTTATCGAAATCCCGGTGGTTTATGGTGGCGCAGGCGGGCCGGATTTGTCGGTGGTTGCGGCGCATTGTGGGTTGAGCGAAAAACAGGTTGTTGAATTGCACTCCTCCGTGGAATACGTGGTCTGGTTTTTAGGTTTTCAACCGGGCTTCCCGTATCTCGGGAGTTTGCCGGAACAACTAAACACGCCACGACGCGCAGAACCGCGCTTGCTTGTTCCGGCGGGGTCTGTCGGGATCGGTGGATCGCAAACGGGTGTTTATCCGGTGGCAACGCCGGGCGGTTGGCAGTTGATTGGTCATACCTCGCTCAGTTTGTTTGACCCGACCCGTGACGAGCCTATCTTATTACGTCCTGGAGACAGCGTGCGCTTTGTGCCGCAGAAGGAGGGAGTATGCTGAAGATTATTCGCGCGGGGATGTACACCACTGTTCAGGATGGCGGTCGTCACGGCTTTCGCCAGTCGGGTATCAGCCACTGTGGAGCGCTGGATTTGCCTGCGCTGCGCATTGCTAACCTGCTGGTGGGTAATGATGCTAACGCTCCGGCACTGGAAATCACGCTCGGTCAGTTAACGGTTGAATTTGAACGCGACGGCTGGTTTGCCCTGACAGGCGCGGGTTGCGAAGCTCGGTTGGATGATAACGCCGTCTGGACGGGCTGGCGTTTGCCGATGAAAGCAGGTCAGCGTTTAACGCTTAAACGCCCACAACATGGTGTACGCAGCTATCTGGCCGTGGCGGGCGGCATTGATGTTCCGCCAGTGATGGGATCATGCAGTACCGATCTCAAAGTAGGGATTGGCGGGCTGGAAGGGCGCTTACTGAAGGATGGAGACCGACTCCCCATCGGCAAAGCGAAGCGTGATTTTATGGAAGCGCAAGGCGTTAAACAGTTGCTGTGGGGTAACCGGATTCGCGCCTTACCGGGGCCGGAATACCATGAGTTCGATCGCGCCTCGCAGGATGCATTCTGGCGTTCGCCCTGGCAGCTTAGCCCGCAAAGTAACCGGATGGGCTATCGCTTACAGGGGCAAATCTTAAAGCGTAATACATCCCGCGAGTTGTTATCTCACGGCTTGCTGCCGGGCGTGGTGCAGGTGCCGCATAACGGTCAGCCGATTGTGTTGATGAATGATGCACAGACGACCGGCGGTTATCCGCGCATTGCCTGTATCATTGAGGCCGATATGTACCATCTGGCGCAAATTCCACTCGGACAGCCGATTCATTTTGTCCAGTGTTCACTGGAAGAGGCACTAAAAGCGCGGCAGGATCAGCAACGTTATTTCGAACAATTAGCGTGGCGGCTGCACAATGAAAATTGACCTGAACGCCGATCTGGGTGAAGGCTGCGCCAGTGACGCTGAGCTATTAACGCTGGTTTCCTCAGTCAATATTGCCTGTGGATTTCATGCAGGCGACGCGCAAACTATGCAGGCTTGCGTGCGTGAAGCAATAAAAAATAGTGTAGCGATTGGCGCGCACCCGAGTTTCCCCGACAGGGAAAACTTTGGACGCAGCGCCATGCAACTGCCGCCGGAAACGGTTTACGCCCAGACGTTGTATCAGATTGGCGCGCTGGCAGCGATTGCCCGTGGTGAAGGTGGTGTGATGCGTCACGTCAAACCCCATGGCATGCTGTACAACCAGGCGGCGAGAGACGCACAACTGGCAGACGCCATCGCCAGAGCGGTTTACGCTTGCGATCCGGCATTGATTCTCGTTGGACTGGCAGGAAGCGAACTGATTCGTGCAGGCAAGCGATATGGCCTGACAACGCGTGAGGAAGTGTTTGCCGATCGTGGATATCAGGCTGACGGCTCGCTGGTGTCGCGAAGCCAGCCAGGCGCGTTGATTGAAGATGAAGAACAGGCGTTGGGGCAAACGCTGGAGATGGTGCAACACGGCAGAGTGAAGAGTATCACTGGCGAATGGGCGACGGTAACAGTACAGACAGTCTGTTTGCATGGCGACGGTGAGCATGCACTGGCATTCGCCCGCCGGCTACGATCTGCATTTGCCGAAAAAGGGATTATGGTTACAGCATAATCCCGTTGAATAAAGAACGAAAAAAGGAAATCACCATGCCTGAAGGCCCGGAGATCCGCCGTGCAGCGGATAACCTGGAGGCGGCGATCAAAGGCAAACCACTGACCGATGTCTGGTTTGCCTTCCCGCAGTTAAAAACTTATCAATCACAACTTATTGGTCAACACGTCACCCATGTGGAAACGCGCGGAAAAGCGTTGCTGACCCATTTTTCCGGCGGGTTAACGCTTTATAGCCATAACCAACTCTACGGTGTCTGGCGAGTGGTTGATACCGGCGAAGAGCCGCAGACCACGCGGGTGTTGCGGGTAAAACTGCAAACGGCCGACAAAACCATTCTGCTTTATAGCGCCTCGGATATTGAGATGTTGACGCCGGGACAATTGACTACGCATCCGTTCTTACAACGGGTCGGCCCCGATGTGCTCGACCCGAATCTGACGCCGGAAGGGGTGAAAGAACGGTTATTGTCGCTGCGCTTTCGTAACCGTCAGTTCGCCGGATTACTGCTCGACCAGGCGTTTCTGGCGGGGCTGGGCAACTATCTGCGGGTGGAGATCCTTTGGCAGGTTGGGTTGACCGGAAATCATAAAGCGAAAGAACTTAACGCGACACAACTGGATGCGCTGTCGCACGCGCTACTGGATATCCCGCGCCTCTCGTACAAAACGCGTGGTCAGGTTGATGAGAATAAACATCACGGGGCGCTGTTCAGCTTTAAGGTTTTTCATCGTGATGGTGAGAAGTGCGAACGGTGTGGCAGCATCATTGAGAAAACCACGCTATCTTCGCGCCCGTTTTACTGGTGCCCTGGCTGCCAGCACTAGGCAGAACGTTTCGGCGCATAGGTTGAAATAAACCGCGCAATGGCTGGCCCCGTCAGCAAAATACTGAACAGGCGCAGGGTTTGCATCGCCATGATGAGCGCCATATCGGCATTGCTCCCTGCGGCGATGACCGCTACCGTATCAAGCCCGCCAGGGCTGGTGGCGAGGTAGGCGGTCATAAAATCAATATGCATAAACCAGGTCAGCCCCCACGCCATACCGGCACAAATAGCCAGCAGTGCAAAAATCGACAACAGGATTTGCGGCAGTGGGCGTAATGCCCGCAGTAAGATTTGCTTATCGAAACCCAGCCCAATCCGCCAGCCAATCGCCATATATGCTATCGCCAGCAGCCATTCCGGTAACTCAATCGTGATGAACTCGCCAGACTGGAGCACCGCACCCGCCAGCATCGGGATGAGCATCGTGCCGGAAGGAAGACGCAACAGGCATCCCGCCGTGCCAGCAATGACCGCGAGCAAGACGGTAAACAGGAGATTTATGCTGACGGGCGGGAACCAGACTATTTGCTGATTCATCGCTTCAGCGTTATCGCCCAGCATCATTCGCGCTACCAGAACCGCCGCGCCCGCGACAAACAGAACTCGCAGATACTGCATAAACGCCACCAGGCGAATATCTGCGCCGTAATCTTGTGCCATAGCAACCATTGCCGCCGCACCGCCAGGGGAAGAACCCCAGGCACCGGTATTTCCGGGCAGTGAGCTATAGCGCACCAATAACCAGCCCACGATGGCGCTGGAAAGCAACGTTACCAGCAAAATAGTTAACACAATCGGCCAGTTAACGGCCAGAGTGGTGAGAATAGAACCGGTGAGGTTTTGCGCAATCATGCAGCCAAGAATGGCTTGCGCGGCGAGAAAAGCGGAGCGGGGGAGTTGCAGGGTCACTCCGCGCATACTGAAGATGATCCCGGCGAGCATCGGTCCGAGCAATAGCGCCGCCGGGAGATGTACCGCGAGGAAGCCAATAGAAAGGAGAAGTGACAACACACATAACATTCCCCACTGCAAGACTGGCATCCTTCGTATCCTCGTTATTTTATCTTTGGTGTATCGATACAGCATAAAGAAAGCCGGACCTGGAAAAAATAACGGCAATCAAGGAAAAGGGGAAAATCAGCAATTATCTGAATAAGATGCCCTGTACTGGCAAAGGGCATTAGTCTCATCAGTTGTAGTTAATTTTAAAAAGCACCACCGTGTCGAATGGCCCAGCCTCGATGGGAGTGCCTGGCGTGGACGAAAGTTCAGCCGTATAGTTTTTTTCGTAGATCAACATGTCGCTGGTGAAATCGGCATACTCGCTGTATTTGTTGAAGGTGTAGGGCGAGTCGTTTTCATCCAGTAACCGCAGCTTAAGTCCGTTGCCAATGAGTAATGCTTTATCGTCTTCAACTAACGTTTCTTCTGTATAAAACGAGGAGCTAACCTTAAATCCGTCGGTGCATTGATCATTTTGTGATTTGGTCGTTTTAATACCGAACGTTTTTGTCATGTTATGCCGCCGGATATCCAGCACATTAAATTTACCGAAATCAATCACCTGATTGGCTGGGGTAATAGAAAAATTCACGCTGCAATCCAGCACGCGAATGTTTTCCAGACCGATAATATGATATTTCAGGTTTCTGGCGGTGGGATCTTCGTTAACACTGCCCGCGCCATCAAATTGCACCACGATGTAGTCGCTGAGAGTACTTTGATAATCATGAGGCGGCATGGTGCGGACTTTGACGTAAAGTCGCATACGTGCAATAAAAGTCCGTGATTTATGAATATTTGTCGGCTCACCGGAGCAAAGTTTGTTTTGCCAGCCCATCGCAATGATCTGTTCCGGGGTGTAAATATCAATTTTCTTACTATCGATACACTGATTCGTGTCGATGCGGCTTTGCCCCAGACTGGCGTCATAGTCCACACCTTCATAGGTTACGCCTAATTGATAATAGGGATCCTGCACGCCTGGGTACGGGTTTACCCAAGCAAAAACATGCTCACTCTCAAAGTTGCCGTTAGTATTGTTGTCGCAATAGACGGGAATTCTAATATCATCAGACTCCCAGATTTTATCGCCGGGTTTGGCATTACCCGGTACAGCAAACGGCTGAATATTTTCTGATTTTTCTACCTGACCACCCGATGCACCAAAATAACAGTCCAGCGCCAGCGCAGACCTCAGCGGCAGAAATAGCAGACAAATAACAAGTAATAATCCTTTGCCAGCACTCATTTCTTCGCCTCCACTGGCTGTAAACGACACGGCCCGTTACAGTCCAGGGTGGTCATTCGCAATGCGCCGTAATCATCCATGTAGCCGAGGTAAAATTGACTGCCGTTATAGCTTCCCGTATGAGTGGTTACTGAGCCGAAAGGTGCGACCATAGTGGTTTTGAAACCGGGGAGTACCCCTTTTTCATTTTGCCCCAGGTAGGCGATAGTCAGATAATAGGCGGTAGGATTTTTCAGTGTCAGTTGGTTGCTCTGTTGGCTAACCTGTAACTGCAGCTCTACATGTTCACCTGTTTTCTTGCGTAACGTTGCAGGTCGCCAGAACAATTTGATACGACTTTGGATAGCGATCTGAAGTACCGCATGATCGCTGCTTTTATCCGGGGCTGGAGGAATTTCGCGCATGTTATAGTAGAACAGCGTTTCGCGATCGCCGGGCAATTTTGGAGTTGATGCTTGTTTTACAATCCGCACTTGCGATGTTGCTTTCGGTTCCAGACGTTGAATCGGTGGCAGGGCGACCAGAAGATCGTCGCTTTTCTCCCCTTTTTCATTTTCTATCCAGGAATAAGCAAGATAAGGCAGTTTGTCACTCTGGTTTTCTATTCGCAGGCTGGTGGCTTTATCATTGGCGTTAAACACAATGCGTGTGCGATCAGGTTGCACTGCAGCGTAGCTACCCAGGCTGACGGTTAACAGAATCAGTGGCAGTCCTTTAATAAATGTCATTCGCTTTTCCTTAATTAATGACAAGGTAAAATCAGGCGTTTTGTTGTGTCTTCCAGACGTTCTGGTAGATGAATAATGCAACTTTGTTTGTCACCCCAGATCACGGTAAATTGTTGATTTTCAGCAACACCGCTTAACCAGGCATGACCTTCTTCGCCAACCATACCCACGCTGATACCGCTGTCATCCTGCCGGATATCGGCACCGAGAGGTGGGAAATGGCCGTTGGCGGTGCGAATGATGGTGTTAACGTCTTTACCGGAACGGGATGCCAGCGATTTGTAACCAATCGCGCCTTCAATCCACGTTTCTTTGATGACATTTTCTGCTACCGTCACGCCGTCAGGTAAATCATTCATGTTGACTGCCACGGTGGACGGCTGGTAACTGGAAATTAGCGGTATCACGGCGATACCAAAATGATTGGTATAATCGAGTTGGCCCTGAACCGGGATATCTGCCACACCATCGGTGCTGATCATCAACCGTGGTTCATTGGTGGAGCTGCGGCGATGGAACGCTGCACCATATTGGGTTGCGGTGAAAGAACCGCTCCAGCTAGTGCTGACAGAGCTGTAATCATTGGCGGCATAGGTGCCAGAAAGATCCCATTCGCCCGCCGAACTCAGATGTTGATAGTTGCCGCTCAACTGTGCGCCATCATCCGGGCGATCGGATTGCATTCCTGCAGACATGCCCCAGCTATTACGTTCATCCAGCGTATCATTCAATGACATGCGGTGTGTGGTGCTGCTGCTACTGTTTTGCATGTCATAACCGATTCGACCACCGTCACCAATGGGTAATGAAATCGACAAGTAAATCTGGTTGTCGCGATCTTTGTCTTCGTAGTGGGTCGTATTGAACGACGTTGAGATTGAGATATCTTTCCAGTCACCAATATCAACATTAAAGCCCGCCGTGATGTTGGCAGTCGTGGAGGCATCTGCGTTCCACCAGGTCTGATGTAAGAGGTTGGCGTACAGGTTGAGATTCAGCGGGATAATTGGTTGGCCTACGGATAAGCTGATTGTCTGTTTTTCATCTTGTGCATCGTTGTCGTTGTATTTGTGATCCAGATAGTTGGCGTAGCTGTGAAAATGACGATCTGAGAAGCGATAAGCGGCGAGCGAAATCGTGCTGTTTGTGGCATCTACTTGTTTGCTGTAATTAAAGCGATAGCTTAAGCCCCGCTCGTCCTGCTGGTTATCAAAATGGCTACTGGCCCAGGTGACATCAAACGATAGCGCGCCGAGCCAGAGCATATTTTGCCCGATACCCAATGCGGCAGAATGGTAGTCATCACCAGAAATCAGCAGGCCGCCGTACAGCGAGGTATTTGAGAGCATCCCCCAGGAAACTTCATTGCTAAAAAAGGTTTCATTTTTAGTTTGATGTGACATGGAGGGGCGTGGCTGGCCTGCGGCCAGTTTATAGCGAGCCTGCCCCTGGCGCGTCAGGAAGGGCGTTGATGCTGCCGACACCTGGAAATTATTCACACGACCATCTTCCTCTGTCACTTTAACATCTAACGTACCCTGGACGGACTGATTAAGGTCATCAATGATAAACGGGCCTGGCGGGACTTTTTTCTGGTAAATAACGCGGCCTGATTGACTGATAGTCACCGTGGCATTGGTTTGTGCTATACCGCTAATTTGTGGGGCGTAGCCGCGCAGTTCCCACGGTAACATCCGATCGTCACTCGCCAGTGCCGCGCCGGTATAAGAAAAGCCATCGAAAATATTGGAACTGAAATCCGTTTCACCGAGGGTTAATTTTGAACCTAATTGCGGTAATGGGCGAAAAAGATAAGTGCGTGATATTTCGCCTGACTGTTCATGGTTATCATCGCTATCGGTCTGATTCAACTGGTAATCACTGCGTAAGCGCCATGCCCCTGCGTTAATTCCGACTGTTCCGTAGGCGTTCAGGTTAGTGCTGCTGCTGCCATCCTGTGGGCGGTAGCTGCTGGCAAACAGGTTGTAATCCATCAGGATCCCGGCGACACCTTCTTTCCATGTGGAGGGGGGCATCCAGTTTTCTGAATGCCACGCCAGCCAGGCTTGCGGAATAGTGATATTCAGTTGCTGATTGGCCTGATCAAAATTGAAGAGCATTTCAGGTCGGGAGCTAAAATCGACGCACTGATTTATCAGTGGTAACGACTGACGGACTTCAGGTTTTAAGCCAAATTTATCGACCAGTAATTCATTGATGCACGGAATGGTTTTGTCACCATTTTTTTGCCAGTTAATTTTTTGCCCATTACTGATTTGGTTATTATTTGCTGCAATGCTAACAAAATATTCACCGGGAACAATGACACCTTTTTCCTTTAATAATGAAATATCAATGCGGTCGCGCATTGATTTATCGAGGACATTCAGGTTGAATTCGACCGCCACTGCGGAAGGCATCGCCATGACCAGGCAGGATACAAAAGAGAGTCGATAAATATTCACGGTGTCCATACCTGATAAATATTTGAAGAAAGGCGGCGATGACGCCGCCAAAATAATACTTATTTATAATCCAGCACGTAGGTCGCGTTAGCCGTAACTGCGCCTGGAGTTACTGGTGTAACCTGATCAATTTGTTCCATCCAGGCAAAGAAATTCAGCGTTTGCTCGCTGGACGTCGGTGCCAGGTCGATGTCCGGAGAAGCTGTGCCTAAAATGATATTACTTTGATCCTTATTCATTAAACGCACACCGACACCGGTGGCTTCTCCAGTGCTGGTATTGTTGAGTATCGGGTCTGCACCGGTGGTTTTCGCTGAGCTGTCAAAGGTGACCGCGACTTTAGAAATCTTGCCACCGGAACCGTTATTAGAGTTTTCCAGATCGCAATTGACTAAGCGTAGGTCGATAGCAACGACATCGCTGTGATGTGACTGATTAATGTGGCTGGTGGTCACCTGGCCGAGTTCAACTTCTTTATCGATATCATCCTGATGGATTTCACACGGTGCTTCAATAACTTCACCTTTAAAGTGAATTTCACCGGAACCTTCATCAGCAGCATGAACAGGTGCTGTGAACAACAGAGATACAGCCAGTGCAGCTAATGTTTTTTGTCCTTTAAACATAACTGAGTCCTTTAAATAAAGAGATAGAGTATTGCGTGACAAGAATATCTGAGCTGGCAATTGAATATGTTTTGTTTTATTTAACAATATTAAAAATCTTGTTATGTAATAGGACCATTAATTGATTATGTAAATTTATTGTTTTATGTGATGAAGGTAGGGCGCATTTGGATATGCATAATTTTCATTGGGTTAATGATGCTACCGGCGGGGAAGTATGAAATTAAACTTATCATTCTGCTCAGAATATGAGTTATCACATTTTTTAACCCTATTTATGGATATTTGTACTCGATTTAATTTTTACAGTTTTTTGTGTTTAGGCATATAAAAATTAACCCGCCATATAGAGGACGGGTTAAAAGAATTTACTGCGCAGTAATCAAAGACTAGCGTTTGATATCGCTTTTAAAATCGCGTTTTTCGTAACCAGTATACAGTTGGCGTGGACGGGCGATTTTCATGCCTTCGTTATGCATTTCGCTCCAGTGAGCAATCCAGCCGACAGTACGCGCCATGGCGAAGATCACGGTGAACATAGAAGACGGAATACCCATCGCTTTCAGAATGATACCGGAGTAGAAATCTACGTTCGGGTACAGTTTCTTCTCGATAAAGTACGGGTCATTCAGCGCGATGTTTTCCAGCTCCATAGCCACTTCCAGCAGCTCATCTTTGCTGCCCAGCTCTTTCAGCACTTCGTGGCAGGTTTCACGCATTACTGTGGCGCGTGGGTCGTAGTTTTTATACACGCGGTGACCGAAGCCCATCAGGCGGAAAGAGTCATTTTTATCTTTCGCACGACGCATAAATTCCGGAATGTGTTTCACCGAGCTGATTTCTTCCAGCATTTTCAGCGCAGCTTCGTTAGCACCACCGTGAGCCGGCCCCCACAGAGAGGCGATACCTGCTGCGATACAGGCGAACGGGTTCGCACCCGAAGAGCCAGCGGTACGCACGGTAGAGGTCGACGCGTTCTGTTCATGGTCTGCGTGCAGGATCAGAATACGATCCATCGCGCGTTCCAGAATCGGATTGACTTCATACGGTTCGCACGGTGTGGAGAACATCATGTGCAGGAAGTTACCGGCGTAGGAGAGGTCATTGCGTGGGTAAACAAATGGCTGACCAATGGAATACTTGTAGCACATTGCTGCCATGGTCGGCATTTTCGACAGCAGACGGAACGCCGCGATTTCACGATGACGCGGATTGTTAACATCCAGTGAGTCGTGATAAAACGCCGCCAGAGCGCCGGTAATACCGCACATGACCGCCATCGGATGAGAGTCGCGGCGGAAGGCGTGGAACAGACGAGTAATCTGTTCGTGGATCATGGTATGGCGGGTAACCGTAGTTTTAAATTCGTCATACTGTTTCTGGGTCGGTTTTTCACCATTCAGCAGAATGTAACAGACTTCCAGGTAGTTAGAATCGGTCGCCAGTTGATCGATCGGGAAACCGCGGTGCAACAAAATACCTTCATCACCATCAATAAAAGTAATTTTAGATTCGCAGGATGCGGTTGAAGTGAAGCCTGGGTCAAAGGTGAATACACCTTTTGAGCCGAGAGTACGGATATCAATAACATCTTGACCCAGTGTGCCTTTCAGCACATCCAGTTCAACAGCTGTATCCCCGTTGAGGGTGAGTTTTGCTTTTGTATCAGCCATTTAAGGTCTCCTTAGCGCCTTATTGCGTAAGACTGCCGGAACTTAAATTTGCCTTCGCACATCAACCTGGCTTTACCCGATTGTTATTTGGCTCGCCGCTCTGCGAAAGAGGGGAAAACCTGGGTACAGAGCTCTGGGCGCTTGCAGGTAAAGTATTCATTGATGACGAATAAACGGCGAATCAAGCACTTAGCAATCCGAATTATTAAACCTGTCTATCACTAATAACTGTCCTGGATGGATTGGTCAATACTTCCACACTGTTACATAAGTTAATCTTAGGTGAAATAGTGACCCCATAACTTTTACGCATTATATGCTTTTCCTGATGATGTTTGTAACAACTTTGTTGAATGATTGTCAAACTAGATGATTAAAAATTAAATAAATGTTTTTATCGTGACTCAGATCACTGTTCTGGATAAAACCAGACAAACCATATGTAGGTTAATTGTAATGATTTTGTGAACGGCCTATACTGCCGCCAGGTCTC
>OBUY01000339.1_pt1 | contig 20843 bp, 17 predicted proteins | sample 1475781 | NCBI WGS metagenome assembly OBUY01 (sample SAMEA2579912, study PRJEB22360) | human gut metagenome | biome: human gut; feature: human-associated habitat; material: faeces | place: Denmark | collected 2008/2010 | reverse complement strand
ATCCAGATATCCAAAAATTATATGCTGAGTTCTTCGATGGCAAACCTATGAGCCATAAAGCACATCACATGTTACATACTACATTTGTGAGCCGTGCAGAAGACTTAGGTCCTAATGGTGCTTGTACGCCTGCTACATGCCCAACATCTGTGCCTAATTTGAAAAAGGCAGCAGAAGCGGCTAAAGCAGCAGCGGAAGCTAATAACTAATAGGTAAAAAATAGTAACAGTAATAATTAATCGTATTTGTAACAATTAACTGTTAACTGTTGTAATTAGTTGATACATACTAAGCCCGTATGTGGCTTAAGTTAAAAAGCAGATAGTTGATAATTAATCAGCTATCTGCTTTTTTATTGTCTTTAGACTTGTATGGGATGTTATGAAGAATCATAGAACTATTCATCTTACGAGTTATTGTGATCTAGAATATTTAGAGAGTACACCTATGATACGTAAATACTATTATAGGTGTTTTCACAGAATAAGATACTATATATGCCATATACGCATAGGGGTTAAAATATAGAGCATGGTAAATTGTTTAGGAATTATTGTTAGTGTGCTATAATTAAATTATATTTATAGAAGCAATCAATACTGTTTCAGGAGGATCTTCATGGCTTTTAAATTAAAAGGAAAAGAAGAAAAATTTTTCAGTATTTTAGAAAATCATGCTGCTCTTACATATGAAAGCGCAGAGATGATGGAACGTGTGTTTAAAGGCGAAATCTCTAAAGAAGAGGCTTTTCTTGAAATTGATACAAAGGAAAAAGCAGCCGATGAATTAGTAACCGAAACTGTAGAACGTTTGCGTAAAACATTCATCACTCCAATGGATCGCGAAGATATTCAGCTTCTAATCGACCAATTGGATACTACATTGGATAATATTAAAGAAATCATGGATAAAATGGTTATGTACCACGTTGGTAAGCCAAGTGATGGTGCTATCCGTATGAGTGAAATCGTTGTAAAATGCGTTAAGCATATTAATAAATCTATTGGTTATATGGGTAGCCTTAAAAAGGACCATGTGAAGGTAGAAGGCCGTGTACACCAAGTATTGAAACTTGAGTCTGAAGCGGATAATATTTACCACGAAGAAATGGCAAAACTCTTTACTGAGTGTACAGATCCTATTGAAATTATCAAATGGAAGGAAATCCTTAGTGCCATGGAGGATGTAATCGATGGTTGCGAAGATTTGGTTGGTACATTCCGCCGGGTAGTATTGAAATATGCTTGATGCTCATTATTTAGTATGGCTAGTAGTATTTTTAGCATTAGCCTTCGACTATATCAATGGCTTCCACGATACGGCGAACGCCATTGCTACATCTGTTTCAACCCGTGCTATTGAACCTAAAAAGGCGATTATTATGACTGCGGCACTCAATTTCTTGGGGGCCATGGTTAGTACAGGCGTAGCAAAGACAATCGGTGGTGACATCGTAATGTCTGCGTCTCTCATTAATAGTGCGATTATCTCAGCAGCTCTTATTGGTGCCATAACATGGAACTTGCTTACATGGTATTGGGGGATTCCTAGTTCCTCATCTCATGCTCTTATCGGTGGTATCATCGGTGCTGTAGGTTGGTCCGTAGGGTTCGATGCTTTAAATGAGGCAGGGATTATAAAGATTTTCTTATCCCTTATTTTATCTCCAATTGTAGCCATGATTGGTGGCTATATTGTGATGAAAGTATTGTTGCTTATCTTTGGTAGATTTTCTCCAATCGTATTGAATGATAGATTTAGATCCATGCAAATTGTATCTGCCATCATGATGGCCTTTTCTCATGGTTCTAATGATGCGCAAAAGGCGATGGGGATTATTACCTTAACATTACTTAGCGGTGGCTTTATCGATACATTAGAGGTACCAGTATGGGTTAAACTTTGTTGTGCTACGGCTATGGCCATGGGTACAGCAGTAGGCGGTTGGAAAATCATCTCTACTATGGGGACTAAGATTTTCAAATTGGAAACTATCAATGGTTTCGCTGCTGACTTAAACTCTGCCATCACTATTTTTACAGCTACATTCTTACATTTACCTGTAAGTACTACACACGTTGTAAGTGGTTCCTTGCTAGGCGTTGGTTCCTCTAAACGTTTGAAAGCTGTTAACTGGGGCGTAGCAAGATCTATGGTATTGGCGTGGTTTGTAACAATTCCATTATCTGGTATTGTAGCAGCTATTGCGTATGAAGTAGGTCACTTACTATTTGGTTAATACAATCATATATAGAAATAAAAAGACTGCGAAAGCAGTCTTTTTTTTCTGTAGTTAAAGTATTAGATTGATTAAGTTATCCCATTTGTTGATTATATTTTAACACTTTAATTTGACTAGTTGTATCTAGTATGTGATCAAAGAATATAGGTATACATTAGCTTTTAAATACTATATTCTATAAAAGCGATTTATCTATATTTGGCAACGTTGATGTTACAATTCAAGTTGAGAATAGGAAAATGCTTATAAATATGTGGTTTTCTTGATTATGCATTTTATTAATAAATGCAGTTTATTACATGTTTAAAGACTATTATGAGATTGTTTATAATGAATAGATATTGCATACTTATGTATGAGCGGTTATACTATCGGTAGAAGGAGTTTTTCAAGTGAAAAGTGAGGTATGTATATGGCATGGGGTGGAACTAGACGCGGTGCCGGGCGCCCACGTAATCCGATTAAACGTATTGGTAGAACCATTCGACTCAGTGATGAAGAGTTTCTTTCACTCAAACCATTAATTATGGCCATTAAGGCAAATAATGATAAAAGATATAGGCAACAATATAATCGAAATAGATAAAAAAGGCATTGTCACAGCATATACAACTTAATAAACTTTACATCTATTTTACAATAATCCATTTTAAAATCTTTCAACTACAACACATCTCTACTCTCTACAATATGCTGTGTGCAATACAAGCAGTACGAAGAAGGTCCCAATTTATAGAATTGGGACCTTCTTCGTATATTACATATGTAATTTTGAAAACCTACATTAATTTAGGTGATTTTTAAATAGTTATACTACTTTAGTCAATTTTTACACCGTGAATCTCTTCGGCTAGACGTTTTAGGGCATCTACAGTACGAACACCAGGTGTGATTTCAGAAAGTTTTACGCGAATGAAATGACCTTCTTTAACAGCTGTAATGTCTTGAAGTTGAGGGTTAGATTTTATTTTTTCAATTTTTTGTTGGAAATCGTCGTCGTTACGAATAGAAGTACCGTAGTCAGCGATGATGATGTAGTCAGGATTTTGAGCAATTACAGTTTCCCAAGATCCTTTGGCCCATGTTTTATCAACGCCTAAGCCGCTCATTACGTTGTCGGCACCGATGAGTTTCAAGATGTTAGTTGTATAACCTTCAAAGGCAGTGAATGGTTGGCCATCTTCGGAGTCATAAATGAAGACTCGTTTACGAGGCAAGTCTTTTAGCTTATCTTGGATAGCGGCTAATGTTTTACGTTGACCTGCAACCCATTCTTCAGCTTTAGGTTTAACACCGAAGATTTCACCTAATTTAATCATATCGTTAAAGTTAGTTTCTAAATCTGCTTTAGTAGATAACATAGATTCAGGAAGCCAGATATTAACCTTTTGTGCAATCATTTTATCAGCAGGGATGGCGCGTTTGCTGAAGGAGTCAGGCCAACCTGTTGCAAAGTCAGGTTTTACAGACATAAATACTTCGTAGGACGGCCATTTATCGGATAATACTTTTACCTTGTCATAAGCGGCTTGTAGAGGTGGATAGATTTCTTCTTCTTTAAAAGCTGTACCAGCCATCTTGTCTTCAAGACCTAATTGAAGCATCATTTCTGTAGTTGCTTGAGACATGGATACAGCATGAGTAGGGGAAGATTTTACAGCAAAGTCAGTTTTTGTACCGTCAAATGTTTCACTCCACGTTACAGATTTGCCATTGTCAGCTGTGCTTTTAGTTGTATCAGAACCACAACCGGCGATAGCAAATGTAGCACATGCCATAGCAATTAATACTAATTTTTTTGATTTTCTTAATTTTTGAAACATAGTAATCCCTTTCTTTTAATTAATAATATAAGTGATAGCGCCCTTCATCCCAAGAGGTTTTAAACGGAACTTCAAATATGGGTTCAAGAATTTCAGGTGTTAGTACCTCAGTTGGGGAACCTTCCTTGAGGATTGTTCCTTTATTCATAATCACGATATGATCACAATATTGAGCAGCTAGATTTAAATCGTGTAGAATTACGATGGTTGTACCTTTGAATGCTCGCAATTGTTTCATTAATGCTACCTTATACTTCATATCCAGATGGTTCGTAGGTTCATCTAAAAGTAGTATTTGAGGTTTTTGCGTTAACGCTTTCGCAATAAAAACGCGTTGCTTCTCTCCACCTGAGAGGTGATGAATTTGTTCGTCAGCTAAATGTGTAATGCCTACTTCATTCATATAGTGCTCTGCGATTTTTACATCGTCTGCACTATAGGTGCCGAAGTGTTGCTTATATGGATAACGGCCCATGAGAACGATATCTTTTACGAGGAAGTCATCGATCATAGAGTCTCTAGACTGTGTTAACACTGCTACTAATTGAGCAAACTCACGACCTTTATAAGACTCTAATGGCTTTTGATTCAATGTGATTTTATCTTTTGATGGTAGTAGTCGATAAAGATGGCTCAGTAATGTAGACTTACCACATCCATTTGGCCCGATGATGGCTGTAATTTTATTATTAGGAAATGTTACAGAAATATTCTTTAACACTTCTTTCTTCTCGTATGAGAAGGACAGCTGATTAATTTGATACATAGTATCTCCTATAGATATGATATACACTAACCATTGTGTTTGTAACGATTCATAATAATCCAAATGAAGAGTGGCGCCCCTAATAAGGATGTAAGAACACCGATTGGGATTTCTTCCGGACTATATAGGGCTCTTGATAATACATCTGACCATATCATGACGATACTACCGATTAGAGCACTAAAAAGTAATGTGTTTCTATGCTTAGGGCCACCTATAATTCTAGCTAGGTGTGGAATTATGAGTCCTATAAAACCGACTACACCCACTTTTGATACTAATGTGGCAATGACAATAGAGGATATAATAACGATGCTTAGCTGTAACTGTTTAACTGATAAGCCCATTTGTGCTGCTTCATGATTACCCAGTAGTAGCACATCAAGATCTTGATTAAACATATAGATGTATAGCATAAACAAGGTTACAATGATAGCCGTTAATGGTAAATCACCCCATTGAATGCCTGCAAAGCTACCTAGGAGCCAGAACATAGCACTACGAACTTGTGCCTCGTGCTTAGCTCCGTAGATGATCATCATAGTTAAAGCCGAGAAAATCCCCGTCATGCCCATCCCGATGAGGATGAGCTTCACAGGGCTGTTGCTTTTACCAACACAGAGCAATACCAAGATAATAGAGAGAGCTGCACCTAGGGCTGCAAAAACAGGCGTATTATAGGCCCCTAGTAGTGGAATACCGCCCATGATGATAGCAAATACGGCACCTGTACTAGCACCCGATGAAACACCTAATACATAGGGATCTGCTAGAGCATTTCTAGTTACCGTTTGCATTAATAAACCTACAAGGGATAGGCCTATACCTGTTAGTACTGAGTAGATGAGCCTAGGCAAACGAATATCTGTAATAATTGTGTTTGTCATGGATGTGGTGGCATTTGGGTCCATCATAGCCATAAGTGCAGGAATGATTTGATCTAAAGAAATAAATGTGGATCCAAATTGTAAGGCCGTTACCAATGAAATACATAATATTACACATAGTATTAATGCTTTTATAGAAGTTTGCATAAAATCTCCTTATTTTATTGTATAGGTAATATAACCTTATCTAAGTATAGAGAACTTTCTATATATATACAATAATTTTAGCATTAATAAAACTTTAGAAATAAGGATAAATATTCGTTTGTTAATTTGGGATAATCTATTAATAAAATAATAGGAAAAATGTTAATTTTATTTGTTTTTATTACCGTATTCCTATTTTGTTATATGAAAAAACTGTAAGAATAGATATAATACAAGTATATACGTGAGTAAATTTAGGAGGTGTTAGCTTGTTACAAGATTTACTATCTGAGGATAATGTATCTTTTCATTATCCCGCAGAAACGTGGGAAGAGGTAATTCGTCACGGTGGTCAACTTATGGTTGATGCAGGTTTTACTGACCCATCTTATACAGAGGCTATGGTAGAGGTTGTACGTGAAATGGGGCCATATATTGTATTGGCACCAGGTCTTGCTATGCCACATGCTCGCCCGGAAAATGGGGCAAAACGTGTAGGTACTGCTTTAGTAACCTTAGAAAAACCATTAAACTTTGGTAGCCCTGATAACGATCCGGTTTCTGTTGCATTATTCTTATGTGCTCCTAACAAGGATGAACATATTCAATTGTTGACTGATATTGCTACGTTATTTGAAGATGACGAGTTTTTAGATGCAGCAGCTGATTTTGAAAGTATTGAAGATGTACAAGAATTCTTGGCAGAGCGTTTAGAAGATCAAGAATACGTTTAGGAGGAGGCAAGTATGATTTCTGTATTAACTGTATGCGGTAATGGCATTGGTTCTAGCTTGATGCTAAAAATGAAAATTGAAGAGATTTGTGCTGAAAATGGTATTGATGCACAAGTTGAATCTATTGATTTTAATGCCGCACAAGGCCGCAAAGCAGACCTTATTGTAACCGTAAAAGAGTTAGCGGAACAATTTGAAGATAAGAATGTCGCTATTGTTCGCAGCTATATCAATAAAAAGAAAATCACTGAAGATATTCTTGATGCATTGAAACAAGCAGCTCAATAAAATGTAACAACTATATATAGGAGGTAGTGCCATGGAAATGGTATTAGAGTTCTTACGCGATGTGCTGTCTCAACCAGCACTTTTGATTGGTATTATGTCATGTATAGGTCTAATTGCCTTGAAGCGTCCGTTTCATAAGGTAATGACCGGTACATTAAAACCTATTCTTGGCTACTTGATGCTCGCAGCCGGTGCAGGTGTTATCGTTAATAACCTTGATCCACTAGGAAAGATGATTGAGCATGGCTTCCACATTACTGGCGTTGTACCAAACAACGAAGCTATCGTAGCTGTAGCGCAAAAGGTACTTGGTGTTGAAACGATGTCTATTCTCGTTGTAGGCTTATTGATGAACTTATGTATTGCTCGTTTCACCAAGTTCAAATATGTGTTCTTAACAGGTCATCATAGCTTGTTTATGGCATGTCTTATGTCTGCCGTACTTGGTACAGCAGGTTTATCTGGTATGGAACTCATCCTTGTAGGTGGTTTCTTGATGGGCGCTTGGTCTGCTATCTCTCCAGCAATCGGTCAAAGTTATACATCTAAAGTTACTGATGGTGATGAAATTGCTATTGGTCACTTTGGTAGCTTAGGTTACTATTTATCTGCTTGGGTTGCTAAATATGTTGGTAAAGCTGAAGATAGCACAGAAGATATTGAAATTCCTGAGAAATGGGGCTTCTTGCGTGACTCCACATTATCTACTGCATTGACTATGATCGTATTCTATTTAATTGCAGCTATTGCAGCAGGCTCTGAATTCGTATCTACTTTATCTGGTGATATGAGTCCTTACTTATATGCGGTTATGAGTGCTATGAACTTTGCCGTAGGTGTAACAATCGTATATTCTGGTGTACGTATGATCTTAGGTGACTTGATTCCTGCTTTCCAAGGTATTGCTACAAAAATTATCCCTAATGCAATTCCAGCAGTAGACTGTGCAGTATTCTTTACATATGCTCCAACAGCTGTAGTATTGGGCTTCATTAGCTCCTTTATTGGCGGTATTATCGGCATGCTTATCCTTGGTGCTGTAGGTGGTGTATTGATCATTCCAGGTCTTGTACCTCATTTCTTCTGTGGTGCAACAGCAGGCATTTATGGTAATGCTACAGGCGGCCGTCGTGGTGCTGCAGTAGGTGCATTCCTTAATGGTTTGGCTATTACCTTCTTACCAGCATTGGCATTGCCAGTTCTTGGTCAATTAGGTTTCCAAAATACAACATTTGGTGATGCAGACTTTGCAGTAATGGGTCTTGTATTAGGTCATGCATTCGAATGGATCGGTATGGCTGGTATCTATGGTATCGTAGCCATTGCAGCTCTTGTACTTATTATTCCAAACTTTATTAAAACAAAAGGTAAAGTTATTAACTACGTAGAAGAGGAGTAATGAAAACAACTGAGCAACATAGTAATGTGGTTGTGCGATATATATTCTTGACTATTGGAGCAATCAGTTTTGTTCTCGGTACAGCAGGAATTGTAATACCACTATTGCCAACAGTACCTTTTTATATGCTTACCTTGTTTTGTTTGGCTCGAGGATCTGAACGTTTTCATAATATGTTCTTAGAATCTAGTTTATATCAAAAGACTGTTGGTGCTTATGAGCGCGATAAAGCGTTGACGTTGCGGACAAAGTTGTCCATTCTCTTATCGGTTAGTACAATAATGGCAATTGGTGCCTATTTTAGTCAAAATATGCCCATTGCACTTGGTGTTATGGCCTTTGTATGGATTGGTCATGTTATAGCATTAGTCTTTATTGTAAAAACAAAAAAATAAAGAATTATCTCTAATAACTCTAAATATAGCCTTGTAAGTTAGACTGCGTTGGTTTAACTTGCAAGGCTTATTTTATTATAAAATCAATAATACAAAGAGTAGATTGTGTAATGAATGGATTTTAATGAACAGAGCGCTATATATTACTGACATTGTCTTATGTGGATTACAAATAGTAGAAACTTATATTTTTAAAGAAAAAATGAATTATTACAAAATTGAATTTGACAATGAATATCAACAATTATACTATGATAACTGTGTATATAGTAATTTATATAGTATTTGTTTATATGGTGATCGTATGAATCCACATAATCATGCAATGTCACATGTAGGGACGTCTATATCGAGACATAAGGTGTTTGATGGTATCGATTTAATGTTCCTTGATGTGAAGCAAGAAACGATTCAATTTTATGCTAAATCACATACTAAGACATTTGCCATAAATCATTGTGAAGAGGGGCGTATAGAGTGTAAGTTTACCTCTGGTGAATATTTATATATGGGGCCAGGGGATATGTCTTTAGGCTGGCATATTAGCTCTAATTATCAACATGAAAATTATTTCCCTACTAAGCTTTTTAAAGGAGTTGTATTATTAGTAGATGTTGAAAAAGCTCAGCCTATTTTAGATACTCTTATTACGGAGACCCGTATTGATTTAACTCAGCTAGCAAATCGATTTTGTGAGCAATCTGAATTTGGTATGATGATGGAAGAGACGGAAGCGGTTCGTCAAATTTTTTCTAGCTTATATAAAGTGCCTGATCAAATTAAAGGGCACTATTTTAAATTAAAAGTTATTGAAATTTTCTTATTATTATCTATTATTTCTACAACTAATCATGAAAAGAGAAGCTCCTATCGTAAACAACAAGTAGATATTGTAAAAGCTGTTAATGAATATATATCTACACAGTTTATGAAACGGATAACCATAGATTCCTTGTCTGACCAATTTGATATTCCTACATCAACATTAAAGCGTTGTTTTAAAGGGGTATATGGTACGACAATCCATCAATATTTAAAGGAATGTCGTATTAATGCCGCTAAGCGTTTGCTTCAAGAGTCAGATCAATCTGTTTTAGAAATTGCTAATGCCGTAGGCTACGAGAATGGTAGTAAATTTACTAGTGCATTCAAAGAGTCCACAGGTGTAACGCCTAGTGCCTATCGTAAAGTATAAATACTTTAAGCCCAACTAAACCAAGGCATGCATTATAGTGTTAGTAATATTTAAAATATAATTATTTAAGGCTTAGACTAGTAGGTTATAAAAACTTAATATTGTCCGAAATGTATATTTTTGGTCTTTTCGGAGTAGATATGCAAGATACACTTTGCTAACATTAAAATGTAAATGATATTCAATGTCATTATATGTTGGTAAAGTGTATCTTTTTTATTTTGTGTATGAGATACAAAATATATGGTTAGTTAGAAATTGAGGAGGGCACAATGAATAGGTGGGGACATGTAAAACGCAGCGTTATTCTGTCCAGTGCAGTTGCCTTGTGGCTTAGTGCGCCGCTTGTAGTGTGGGCGGAGAATGCGACTGTTACTACAGATGTTGTTCATGTCAAAGGTACATGGGCAGAAGAAGAAGCAAAATTGAACTCACAGCAAGTGCAAATCATTACCAAGAAAGATATTGAAAAGAAACAGGCGAAGTCCGTCGAAGATATTATATTTACTCAAACAGGTGTATCTAGAACCGTTGATGCTATGGGCCGTGTTGGTGTATCCATCCGTGGTGCCGAAGCGCGTCACACATTAATCCTTGTAGATGGTCAACCCGTACTTGGCGATTTTGATAAGTACTCTGGTGCAGCAGACGAAGTGCAACGGCTGGGTACAGAAAACGTTGAACGTATAGAGGTTATTCAAGGTGCTGCCAGTGCTAAATACGGCTCTGATGCTATAGGTGGTGTAGTTAATATCATCACTAAAAAGGCGCAAAAGAAACCATCTTTGCAATTAAATGCAGAAGGTATGCGTCGTAAGAGCGATGGCGATGCGTTCCCATACCAAAACTTTTTCATTCGTGCCGACTCTGGTCAAATGGGGAAATTAAAGGTCGGTTTATCCGGTAGTAAACGTGATCTTATGCCTGTTTTGGCATCCGTTAAACGTCGTGACTCCGGTATGGCTTTTGATTATGCTAAGCATAACTTTAAACCCAATGTACTTCGTTACTATGGTGATGCGGCCGATATTGGTCTTGTAGCAACTTATGAAGCTAATGATAAGAATAAATTTGAAATGCGTCTCAACCGGTATACAGAAGATCTTGTACGCGATGTTAAGCATTCTGACTCTGACTTAGAACCACAACAACACTTTAAACGTACTGCAGATCGTAATACGGCAAACTTGCAGTGGTCCTCTCGAGCTGGTAAAAGCGACTGGACTGTTGAAACTAACTACTCCCGCATCAAAGAAAATGACGTAGCCCTCATTAGTTATACTGGTCGTTCTGCTTATGAAGGCTCCAATGAGTTGCGCTATATCGATAATATCGATCACCGTCAATTAGACATTCGAGCTAATGCGAATACACAGCTCAATAAAAATCATCTGCTTAGTTACGGCGTGAGCTATGCTCGCGAAGAAGGTTCTGGTAGCCGTTTAAAGAGCTCTCCTAATACAAGCACAATGTACATCGATCCATGGGACTATGATAAGAGCTTGCTTGTAGATAAACTAGACCGTCTTGTAAGACGTAAAGGCGATAACAGTATTAAGGTATATTCTCACATCCACGACTACAAATTCATCAATTCCGGTGGTGGCATGCCACAATGGGATATGGATTATGAATACTATGGTGCCGAAACAGATGCTCAAAAACCAGGTATTACATACGATGACTATATAAATTATGGTTTATCTGAAAGCCGATTAAGTGATTGGTCTAGTACATCCCCTAACAATCAACCTGTAACGGATGAGTTTAAAGCTCGTTATAAAGCTTTGGAAGATCGTTTAAAAGCAGAAAATCCTGTATTATCTGCTACACGTGCCAATATCGTAGGTGACTACTTTAAATATGGCGAGTCTAACGATCCAGAAATGCGTAAAAAAGCACCTAAGCTAAATGGTAAAGCCTTCTTAGAAGAATATCGTAGCCGTGATCAACGCTTAACAACTGGTAGTGGTACGATTCGCAAGTTAAATGCTTATGTTTCTGATACTTGGCAGGTGAATAAGAATTTAACCTTATCTCCAATTCTTCGCTTTGATAATAGTAGTCTATTTGGTTCCAATTTGTCTGCGTCCTTGGGGATGACCTATAACGTTAAAGGCAACACACACCGCAGATTTAAAGCCAATGTAGGTACTGGTTATACAGAGCCTGGTATGGGTGAATTGTGGTATAACTGGGAAATGTACGCTTCTAACCCTGTAGGGATTGGTGTAGCGAAACTCGGTTGGTACTGGGCTGGTAATCCTAATTTGAAACCTGAAAAATCTGTCAACTTTGATATGAGCTTGGAAGGTGAAAACAAAAATACTTATGCTCGCGTAGGCGTATTCCACAACCGCATCAAGAACTATATGTCTGTATACTTCACAGGGGACTTCATGGACTTTGCACCATACCTCAAAGGCGATGCGAAGTACCAACGGGCACCAGATATGATTTACAGCTTTAAAAATATTGGTAAAGCAGAAATCACAGGTGTTCAAGCGGAAGTACAACAAAAGTTCGGCAAATATTGGTCTGGTAAGTTAGGTTATACCTACTTGCATGCCATCAACAAGAGTGATCCAAGTATGCCTCGTCAATTGCTTGATAAACCAATGCACAAAGTTGACATCGGCATTACTTATGACAATCCTAAATCCGGTTGGAATGGATCCATTTGGGGTGACTATTATATCAATATGCTTGATAGCAATACCCTTAACAATGGCGGTAACTACTGGCCAGATATCTTGTCCGGTGATGCAGGCGTTTATAATAAGCAAACCTATGAAAAGAAAACATTTGGCATTTGGAACGTAATGGTTCAAAAACGATTCAATAAAAATGCCATGATGTACTTTGGTATCAACAATATCTTTAACCATCGCGATGATGACCGTGCTACACAAGAACGGGTATACCGCGTGGGGGTTAATCTTAAATTTGGTGGCGGAGACAGCAGCAAAACTACAGCGATTGGCAAATCTAAGGATGGTACAACTGTTAATGCAGTAGGGGCCAATACACCTAATGGCGCTAATGGCGAAGTAGTAAATGGTGAATCTGGTGTACAAAATGTAGCAGATGTAGTTCGTTTAACTGACTTTATTCGTTCTGATTTTGATACCACAAAAGAACGTGGTGTTACATTAGTTGGCGACTACAGAGCGCGTTGGATGGCACATGATGGTTCTAACAGACCTCAATCTCCATTTAGAGCTAACTCCGCTATTGGTTCTGCCAAAGCGAATATGTACGATGCTAATCGTCATAGCTTTGAACAACGCTTACGCCTTGGCTTCGATGCACGTCTTAATGAGTTTACAAACCTCAAAGTTATCGGCAGTGCGACTGGCATGAGTGGTGTAGATACAAGCTGGACTCAATCTGATTCTAAAGGCTTTAACCATCAACGACTCGATACAGTGGATCTCACGAGACGCGTTAAAAAATGGGACGTATCTGTGGGCCGCTTAACAGAGCCTATGGGTGCGAGTGGCTATTGGTTCGGTCAATCTTATGACGGTGTTCGTGCCGTTTGGAATGGTCATGACTCTCAGGTTCGTATCGGTGTTGGTACTTTCAAACATAGTACAGGTATCACTGATTCTGCCTATACTCACGCAGTACATGAAGTTATCTACAGACCGCCAACAGCGGCTGAGTTAATCGGTATTAATCGCGATGAATTCCCATACGATATTGAAAGTGCTACTAAAACCGGTTCTGATGGTGAGAAAAAATCTAGTGAAGATACGGCTGCACCAGATAGCCCTAATGGTATTTATGATTCTACTTACAAAGGTAAGACAGATAGCATCTACTTCTATCAACAACTGAAAGACTTGCAAGCTGAATATGAAGCTTATAAAGAAACCTTGGATTTAAGATGGAGTAATCCAAATCGCGATCAAGAGCTTGAAAAGGCAAATGCTAAGCTTGTCGAAACACAACAAAAACAAGCTCAAGTGATGAGCCGCTTACAAGATATTCTTACAAAGGCATACCCTACAGATATGGCTGAGAAGAAATTCTCCCTCGATATTCCATCTGGTGGTTATGCAATGTATGAAATCACTAATAAGAATACAGGGGAAAAACTCTATAAGACCGGGGACATTATGTATAATGTGAACTCTTCTTTATACCCTGAATACTTAAAAGAAAAGGCTAAAGGTCTTATCGTATCTGCTGATAATAAAGATGCTTTAGTAAATCCTAAAGCCTATGTTGAAAAACATGGTGACGAAATTAATCAATCCGTAGCAGAAATTGCTAAATATAATGCTACAGATAACTGGAGCAACTATAACAATAGTGAGCTTGATGTGGTTTGGGTTAAACAACCAGATGGCACGTTCAAACAATCTTATGATTACTATGGACAACCAGCTAGTGATTATGAATTCACTGGTTACTTAGGTGCTAAAACATATAAATACGATAGTGGTAGTTATGTATTTAGTGATTATGATGCTAAAGATGCGATTTACAAAAAGAACTTTACAATGTCCTCTAATGACTGGGGTGAAGGTAGTTCTTACTATGGTTGGGGCATGCCAAATGCATTGTTCAATTATATGTATAATCTTGAAAAAGTTGTACATGATGCAGAATCTGAAAATAAATTACCTCGTGAAGCAATAGGTAAAATCATCGGTAACTTGATTCGTACAGAAGGTGTGGTTCTTGAAAAAGACAATGTACCAGCGATTGATAAAGCTGCCTTTGTTCAATACAAGAAACAAATAGGCTCTCGTCTTGGGTTACAAGCGTGGTATTTACGATCTTTTGGCGGTAAAACGCATACATACCTAAATGCAAATGGTAACGGTAATGATGAATATAGCTTCTCCAATGTAGCACATGTATTCGGTATTGGCGCTAAATATCAACTGGGTGCTAATGCATCTGTAACCGTTGATTACGGGCAAAATCGTTCTAACTTGGGCCGTTATTTAAATGGTAACACTGTATACCAACACGAACGTGGCACAGCCGACTTTGCTCTTAAAGGTCATCAAATGGGTGGTACACCACACTTCTGGATGGCTCGTCTAGATATTGGTCGTGCCGACCTAGATATTCCTAAATCTTGGAATGCATTCATCGATTACAAATACTTTGAACATGGCTCCTTCTTTGGTGGCAATGGTACTGGCGCAGTACCGGATCGTTATCTCGACGGTATACGCAGCTTTACATTTGGTGCTGGCTATGTACCTCGCAAGGATTTACTTCTTGAGGCATTCTACACATTCGATGCGAAGGGCACTAATAAACGAGATACTTTATATGGTAGTGAAAGCTTTAAGTTAGGCGATTATACAAGAATTCAAGGGACCTACAGGTTCTAATGTTCAGTCTGTAAACAGGCAGAAAGGTTACTAATATGGAAAACTTAAATTATGTTATTCACTTGTTTCATAGCGGCGGATATGTAATGTATCCATTATTACTCTTGTCTTTCATGGTTATCGCTATCGCTACAGAACGAGCTTTCTACTATCGCAAATATGCCGGTAAAACTTTCGTTGTCACTCATGCAGTCAATGAACTAGCAAAATTACAAAATTGGGCAGAAATTGATAAAGTAATCAAAGAAAACCCATCTATTGCGAGCCGTATTGCAGAAGCAGGTTTACATAATGCTTCTAGCGAGGAATCTATGAAAACAGCCTTTGCTGACCAAATGGGTGTAGACGCAGTAGGCTTCCGTAAATATATGGACTACCTCAGTGCTACCGTTACAATCTCTCCATTATTGGGCCTATTAGGTACTGTAACAGGTATGATCGGTTCTTTCAGTATCCTCGACTCCGGTGCGGGCGCATCCGCTATTACTGGTGGTGTCGGTGAAGCCCTCATTGCTACAGCATCAGGTTTGTGCGTAGCCATCATGGCCTTTATTGTGTATACAATATTTAGTCATCGTTTGGATTCTATCATTAACCAAATTGAAAACATGTGTGTAAACATTGTTACAGCTAAACGAGAAGGGTGGAAATAATTATGAACTTGCAAAGCTTTCGTATGAAAACTAAGCCGGAATTCATGATTATTCCAATGATTGATATCATCTTCTTCTTGTTGGTATTCTTCATGATGAATAGCTTACAAACAGTGGCTCAAAAAGCATTATCTGTACAATTACCACAAGCTACTAGTGCATCTGCACCGGCTCAGTTACCAGTTGTATTTACACTTGATGCGGAAGGGCATATTACAATTGATAACAATCCAATGAGTATTGATCAAGCAGAAGCTATGATTAAACAACGGATTCAAGAAAATCCTAACGCTAGTGTTATCTTACAAGCCGACAAACGTGCAGCTCATGGTCAAGTAGTAGCGATTATGGATATGCTAAAACAATCTGGTGTTAAACGCTTGGCGATTGCAGCTGAACAGAAAGGATAACTATGGGACTAGGCATATCATGGAAAAAAGCAGCCATTATATCCGCCGTAGTTCATCTAGTTGCTCTATTTATTGCCGTAATCTTTTTTGTAGTAGTTCCAGCAATTCAAGACATGGAAACTTATGAAATCGACCTCACACAAAGTGTGCTCGATGATGGCGGCAGTGGTCATGCAGGTGGTGGAGGCGGTAATAGATCTGACCTATTCCCTAAACCATTATCGGCAGATGAAGTGGCGGCAAGAACAAAGGCTGTTGTAGCGAATATAGATCCATCTCCTGCAACAGATATTCCTGATGCAGTAGATGTAGCCAAAAAAGGTGGCGAACATAAAGGTAATACCTCTGGCGATAATTCCGCAGGGGGTTCCGGCCCCGGACATGGTGGCGGCTCTGGCGGTGGTAACGGTACAGGTGTTGGCACTGGTAATGGCGATGGTCAAGGTCAGGGAAATGGCAACGGTAATGGCAATGGTAAAGGTCATGGTACGGTGAAAGCTGCCTTTGATACGGAGGGATTCCGTGCAAGAGTGCAAGACAATGCACAAATGCCTTCCATGGCTTTAAAAAGAAAATTACAAGGCGATGTGACTGTACAAGTAACACTTGATACAAATGGTAGTCTTATTGGACAAAGTATCGTATTTTCTACAAATGAAATATTCAATGATGCGGCAATGTCTGCCGTAGTGGCCGCAACACCATATAAAAATCCAACAGGCGAAGATATCGATATCAAGGTACCAGTTGAGTTTAGAGGTCACGAATCCTCTGATGATGAGGAAGAATAAAAGTATCTATGTAATAGATCTATTTTAGTAATATACTCATCCAAGAATTAAAGGAGCTAATTATGAAATCCATTATTTTATATTCTTCCCTCACGGGAAATACAAAAAGTGTTGCAGAAGCAATGGCTTCCGTAATGCCTGAAGGTACACCTTGCGTTCCTGTAAAAGAAGCGCCTCAGAATTTAGCTGATTATGACACTGTTTTCGTAGGTTTCTGGGTAGACCGTGGTACAGCGAATAAAGAGGCTGCAAAATTGATTGAAACCTTAACAAATCCTAACATCGTATTCTTTGCCACATTAGGTATGTATGCAGATTCTGAACACGCTCGTGAAAGTATTGAAAAAGCATCTGAATTACTACAACATAAAGAGTCCCTTGTAGATGGATTCGTATGCCAAGGTAAAATTGATCCGAAAGTCATCGAAATGATGTATAAAATGTTCCCACCTGGATCTGCTCATGGTCAAAGTCCTGAACGCGATGCGTTGCACAAGGCGGCTGAGACACATCCTGATGAACAAGACTTTGCAAATGCAAAAGAATTTACAAAATCTGTACTTGCAAAGTTGCAAGCCTAAACTGAAAGGGGATTGGAGTATGAGTTTAGCAAGTTTTTTTGAATCCATTCCGGAGAAGCAACGGAATTTACAACTAGGTTTAGAATGCGATAATCCGATGAGTGGTGCATTCCCTCATAAACGGGTTGTTCATGCAGGGCTTAATGGTATTCTTGTGTCCCCAAAGGAAACACAAGCCGTTTGGAATACCTTAATGAATGGCACACCTAAAAAAGGTGAAATGCAATGCGCCTATATTCACATTCCGTTTTGTAAGACTAAATGCACATATTGTGGCTTCTTCCAAAACGGTACGAGTCAAAACGTAGAGGACCAATATATTGATGGTCTTGTTAGCGAGTTAAAACTAGCTAGTGAGCGTCCAAGATTAAAAGATGGGTTAATCCACGCTGTATTTATCGGCGGAGGCACACCAACATCGTTATCTCCAGCAAACTCTGAACGATTGCTAAAAGCAATTAAAGAATATTTGCCACTAGCTAACGATTACGAGCTTACCTTAGAAGGCCGTATTCACGATTTGATTCCTGAAAATCTCGATGTTTGGATGGCAAACGGCGTAAACCGCATGTCTATTGGTGTACAATCTTTCAACACAGAAGTTCGTCAAATGGTAGGCCGTCTAGATACGAAAGAAACCGTATTAGAACGGTTGGCTGCGTTGAAAGCCTATGGTCAATGCTCTGTTGTTATCGACTTAATCTATGGTTTGCCTGGTCAAACTATGGAGGTTTGGGAACAAGATCTAGCTGATTTAGTAAGCTCTGGCGTAGATGGTGCTGACCTATATCAATTAAACGTATTTGATGGCAGTGATCTTAATAAAGATATTGCAAAAGGTAAGGTGCCAGCTGCTGCGACAACAGCAATGCAAGGGGATATGTTCAAATTCGGTCGTAAGTACCTTGATGAGCGCTCCTATCGCCGATTAAGCGCTGCTCACTGGAGTGCAAACAATCGTGAACGTAGCTTGTATAATATCTTGGCTAAAGCGGGCGTGCCTATGTTCCCATTTGGCAGCGGTGCCGGTGGTAATGTCGATGGGTACGGCATGATGTTACATCGTGCATTAAAGCCATACGAAGATATGGTTAGCCGCGGTGAAAAACCATTCATGGCTCTTATGAAACAAAGTGATTTACAACCCGTCGTAAATCAAGTGGTAAGCCAACTTGAACAAGGTTTCCTCAATATTATGAGTTTGGTAACACTAGATCCAAGACTAGAAGAATTAAACTGGCTCTATAAATTATGGGAAGAGCGTGGTCTTTTAACTTACAATGGGTTACTTTATAAATTGACTGCCGCTGGTGAATTTTGGACGGTAAATCTTACACAAAGTACCTTGGAGGCTGTGGAGTATATCATGACTGGTAAAAACTCCTTCGCTATGGAAGCGGTGGCTGCCCAAGATACGAAAACAACGTCTAAAGATAATCCTAACCAAGAGGTACGTGGTATTGGTCAAGGTAAAGCTAATATTTCGGTACCTACAGATGAAGATTCAGAAGCACAACGTAAAGAAGCTCTCATTGCAAAAGCAAAAGCGGAAATCGCCAAAAGCGGTGCTTCTGGTGAGTCAGCTAATCGAATGGTACAAGCTATGTACAATTTGAGTGCTGATGAAATTGAATATATGATGGAACGTATGATGTCTTAACCTGTTATATTACACCTTATATCTAACAACCTTTCTCACACAACATATACTAAATAAGACAAACTACGTGACATACAGTACACTTTGTACTACAAAGTAGCCCCAGACCATGGTCTGGGGTTTACTTTTTATAAGGTGAAAGGTATTCTGTAACTATAAGAAGTAATATTGTTGCATGAATCGTTGTGGTTTCGGAGTTAGGAGATTAGTATGAGTACATTTCCTCAAAAATATATAGATATTGTTGGCATAGGTGCCAGTACATTAGATCGATTTATCGTCGTCGATCATTATCCTACAGGCCGTGAGGTACAACAAGTCGTATCGTCTACTACAGATGGTGGTGGGCCAGTGGCTACAGCACTAGCAGTGGCAGGAAAATATGGTGCTCGTACCGCTATGATTGATAGCATTGGTGATGATATGGTAGGTCGTCATATATTAGATGACTTTGAAAAATACAATGTTAATACAGAGGCAATTCAAGTTGAACGCGGTGCTAACAGCGGTGTGGCAACAATCCTCGTAAAACAGAGTACTGGTGAGCGTGCTGTATTTTTTGAACGGTCTACTTCAACTGAGCCTGAGTTTTTAGATACCCATAAGCAGCTCATAGGATCAGCCTATATTCTGCATATCAATGGTCGACATCGCCAACTCATGCGCTCTGCTATGACTGTTGCAAAAGAGGTAGGCACTATTATTTCTTTAGATGGTGGTGCTCAGCGTTACGATGCAGACATGAAGCCTATTACTGAAGCCAGTCATATCGTTATCGTAGCTCGTGATTATGCTGAAAAATATACGGGTACAACTAATTTAGAAGAGGCTTGTCGTATCATTCATGAACGAGGTGCATGTATTGCAGGTGTTACAGATGGTGCTAATGGCAGTTATTTTGTATGGCCTGACGGAACATCTTATCGATGTGAGCCATTTACTCAAGCTACCGTAGTAGATACAACGGGGGCTGGGGATAGCTTTCATGGGGCTTTTTTAGCTAATTTAGTACATACAATTAATCATATGAAGGGGCAAGACGCAACTTCGACGACTAAGCATGACCGTGCATCTATACATGCTGTAGAGTTGCTAAAAGCTTGTGCGCATTCCGATTTAGAGAAGGCCGCTATTTTTGCATCTGCAGTAGCTTCTTTAAATACACAAGGCATAGGCGGGCGCAGTCCACTACCAACGTTAAAGTCAGTGCAGGAACTAATAGGATAGGACTATAGTTATGTGGAAAAATACTTCAAAAAATCAAGTTCAGCAATATATGCAACAAAATCCTTATCGCCTATTAGCCCTTAGCTTTTTGGCTACCATGACTATAGGGACGATATTACTCATGTTGCCCATATCAAATGCTCAAGGTCATAGTACAACGCTTGTAGATGCAGCTTTTACCGCAGTATCTTGTGTTTCTGTAACAGGATTGTCAACAGTAGATACCTATCATCATTGGTCCTTGTTTGGCAAAATCGTCATGGTAATCCTTATCCAATTAGGTGG
>OBUY01000337.1_pt1 | contig 20913 bp, 19 predicted proteins | sample 1475781 | NCBI WGS metagenome assembly OBUY01 (sample SAMEA2579912, study PRJEB22360) | human gut metagenome | biome: human gut; feature: human-associated habitat; material: faeces | place: Denmark | collected 2008/2010 | reverse complement strand
ATGGCTGTTTTCGTCAGCAACGTGCGCGTGGCGTATTGCCGTTTTCACTATTGCATCAGAAGCGGCGTGAAATCAGCGGTTGGTTGGCGCAGGGCAACAGGGTAAATTAACGCTTTTACTGAAAGACGAAGAGTGATTATGGCGAACTGGCAATCTATCGACGAGCTGCAGGATATTGCATCGGATTTACCGCGATTTACCCACGCATTAGATGAACTTTCCCGTCGTCTGGGGTTGGATATCACTCCGCTGACTGCCGATCACATTTCTTTGCGTTGCCATCAAAACGCCACTGCTGAGCGCTGGCGTCGCGGGTTTGAACAGTGCGGCGAGCTTTTGTCAGAAAATATGATCAATGGCAGGCCGATTTGTCTGTTTAAATTGCATGAACCGGTACAGGTTGCGCACTGGCAGTTTTCCATTGTGGAGCTACCGTGGCCCGGGGAAAAACGTTACCCGCACGAAGGTTGGGAACATATTGAAATCGTTCTGCCGGGTGATCCAGAAACGCTGAATGCCCGTGCGCTGGCATTGCTTTCTGATGAAGGACTCAGCCTGCCGGGGATCTCAGTTAAAACCAGTTCGCCAAAAGGTGAGCATGAGCGATTACCGAATCCGACGCTGGCGGTCACCGATGGCAAAACGACCATTAAATTTCATCCGTGGTCCATTGAAGAGATCGTTGCCAGCGAGCAGTCGGCGTAATTAAGGAGCAAAAATGGCATTACTGGAAATTTGCTGTTACAGCATGGAATGCGCGCTAACGGCGCAGCAAAACGGCGCAGACAGAGTTGAATTATGCGCAGCCCCAAAAGAGGGGGGCTTAACGCCGTCGTTGGGGGTGCTGAAATCCGTGCGCCAGCGGGTGACGATCCCTGTGCATCCAATTATTCGCCCACGCGGTGGTGATTTTTGCTACAGCGACGGTGAATTTGCCGCCATTCTTGAGGATGTGCGCACAGTCCGCGAATTAGGTTTTCCTGGACTGGTGACGGGCGTTCTCGATGTTGACGGGAATGTCGATATGCCACGAATGGAAAAAATAATGGCTGCTGCCGGTCCGCTGGCAGTGACTTTTCATCGCGCCTTCGATATGTGCGCTAACCCTTTAAATACACTCAATAATCTTGCGGAATTGGGCGTTGCTCGGGTACTGACATCAGGGCAAAAATCAGACGCACTGCAAGGTTTATCAAAAATTATGGAACTTATTGCCCATCGTGATGCTCCAATCATTATGGCCGGAGCAGGAGTCCGTGCAGAAAATCTGCACCACTTCCTCAATGCCGGAGTGCTGGAAGTCCATAGCTCCGCGGGAGCGTGGCAAGCCTCACCAATGCGTTATCGTAATCAAGGATTGTCCATGTCATCAGATGCACACGCGGACGAGTATTCGCGTTATGTCGTAGACGGGGCGGCGGTTGCTGAAATGAAAGGAATCATTGAACGCCATCAGGCCAAATGATTTTTACCGTTGCATCATGTCGCCCAATATGATGCTTGCTCGTACCAGGCCCCTGCAATTTCAACAGGGGCCTTTTTTTATCCTTGATCAGTATGAAAAATGAACAGTCATCGTGTAATAGCGTGCAAAATCATGCTGCTAAAAATGTTTTATATATTCATATTAATTATGTGATTTAAATTTTTAAAACTGCCAAATATATATTAAAAATAACGACTGGTTTCTTCTTTAATAATTAATGGTTAAATTGCAATAAATCATATTTTTTGTCGATTATTTCAGGCAGTGTTGTGCCGAATTTAGTGAGTTATTAATTCGTTGTGTATTTATTTATACAACTGGTTCGGTGTACTGGAATTTAATTAGAGGAATTTATGCGAGGGAAAAAACGCATTTGGTTATTTTTTTTGCTCATGGCAGTAGCGGTGGGTGGCGGTGGGTTATTGCTGGCGCAAAAAACGTTGCACAAAACGTCGGAAACGACATTTTGTCTTTCCTGCCACTCAATGAGCAAACCGTTTGAGGAATATCAGGGAACTGTCCATTTTTCTAATCAAAAAGGTATTCGTGCTGAATGTTCCGACTGCCATATTCCAAAGTCAGGAATGGATTATTTATTTGCTAAATTAAAAGCATCTAAAGATATTTATCATGAATTTGTTAGCGGCAAAATAGACAGCGACGATAAGTTCGAATCCCATCGTCAGGAAATGGCCGAAACAGTGTGGAAAGAATTAAAAGCCTCAGACTCTGCAACGTGCCGTAGTTGCCATACTTTTGAAGCCATGGATATTGCTTCACAAAGTGAATCTGCACAGAAAATGCACACCAAAGCGCAAAAAGACGGCGAAACGTGTATTGATTGCCACAAAGGAATAGCCCATTTTCCGCCAGAAATAAAAATGGATGACAACGCGGCACATGAACTGGAAAGTCAGGCCGTCACATCAGTGACTAATGGTGCGCATATTTATCCTTTCAAACCTTCCCGCATAGGCGAGCTGGCTACTGTAAATCCTGGCACCGATCTCACGGTTGCTGATGCCAGCGGTAAACAGCCGATCGTTCTGTTACAGGGCTATCAAATGCAGGGTAGTGAAAACACGCTCTACCTGGCGGCAGCTCAACGACTGGCGTTAGCCACACTAAGTGAAGAAGGTATCAAGGCGCTAACGGTAAACGGGGAATGGAAAGCTGACGAATACGGTAATCAATGGCGCCAGGCGTCATTACAAGGGGCGCTTATCGATCCCGCATTAGCGGACCGTAAACCGCTATGGCAATACGCTGAAAAACTCGACGATACCTATTGTGCTGGTTGCCACGCGCCGGTTGCCGCCGACCATTACACCGTCAATGCCTGGCCGTCCATTGCGAAAGGGATGGGGACGCGAACCAGCATGAGCGAAAACGAACTGGATATTTTGACGCGGTACTTCCAGTACAACGCCAAAGATATTACCGAGAAACAGTGATCCTCGTTGATCAGGGAGGAAGTTATGACATTAACAAGACGTGAATTTATTAAACACAGCGGTATTGCCGCTGGGGCGCTGGTGGTGACATCGGCTGCACCGCTACCCGCATGGGCAGAAGAGAAGGGTGGCAAAATCCTCACCGCGGGCCGTTGGGGAGCGATGAACGTAGAAGTGGAGGACGGCAAGATTGTTTCTTCGACAGGCGCGCTGGCGAAAACCATACCGAACTCCTTACAGTCTACGGCGGCGGATCAGGTACATACAACGGCGCGTATTCAGCATCCGATGGTGAGAAAAAGCTATCTCGATAATCCACTACAACCGGCGAAAGGTCGTGGCGAAGATACCTATGTACAGGTGAGCTGGGAACAAGCATTAAAACTGATTCATGAGCAACACGATCGCATTCGCAAAGCTAACGGACCATCGGCCATTTTTGCCGGATCTTACGGCTGGCGATCTTCTGGCGTGTTGCATAAAGCGCAAACCTTACTGCAACGTTATATGAACCTGGCGGGCGGTTATTCCGGGCATAGCGGCGATTATTCAACCGGGGCGGCACAGGTGATCATGCCGCATGTGGTCGGTTCTGTAGAGGTGTATGAACAGCAGACCTCCTGGCCGCTGATTCTGGAAAACAGCCAGGTTGTGGTGCTGTGGGGGATGAACCCGCTGAATACCTTAAAAATTGCCTGGAGCAGTACCGATGAGCAAGGGCTGGAATACTTCCATCAGCTGAAAAAATCTGGCAAACCAGTGATTGCCATTGATCCTATTCGCTCCGAAACCATCGAATTCTTTGGCGATAATGCCACCTGGATCGCGCCGAATATGGGCACCGACGTGGCACTGATGTTAGGTATCGCGCATACCCTGATGACACAAAGCAAACACGATAAAGTGTTCCTTGAAAAATACACCACCGGGTATCCGCAGTTTGAAGAGTATCTGACAGGTAAGAGCGATAATACCCCGAAGAGCGCGGCCTGGGCGGCGGAAATTACTGGCGTACCGGAAGCGCAGATAGTCAAACTCGCTGAACTGATGGCGGCGAATCGCACAATGCTGATGGCAGGCTGGGGAATTCAGCGCCAGCAATATGGTGAACAGAAACACTGGATGCTGGTGACGCTGGCGGCGATGTTAGGGCAGATTGGTACACCGGGCGGCGGTTTTGGTTTCTCTTATCATTACTCCAACGGTGGTAACCCGACGCGTGTTGGCGGCGTGCTGCCGGAAATGTCTGCGGCGATTGCCGGACAGGCCAGCGAGGCCGCTGATGATGGCGGAATGACGGCGATTCCTGTTGCCCGTATCGTCGATGCGCTGGAAAATCCTGGCGGCAAATATCAGCATAACGGTAAAGAGCAAACGTACCCGAATATCAAAATGATCTGGTGGGCGGGTGGCGGTAACTTTACCCATCACCAGGATACTAATCGTCTGATCAAAGCCTGGCAGAAACCGGAGATGATCGTCGTTTCTGAATGCTACTGGACCGCAGCTGCTAAACATGCAGATATCGTATTACCGATTACCACATCGTTTGAGCGCAATGACTTAACGATGACCGGTGATTACAGCAACCAGCATATTGTGCCGATGAAGCAGGCTGTGGCTCCGCAATTTGAAGCGCGTAACGATTTTGACGTGTTTGCCGATCTTGCTGAATTACTCAAACCTGGCGGAAAAGAGATCTATACCGAAGGTAGAGATGAAATGGCGTGGCTGAAATTTTTCTATGATGCCGCTCAGAAAGGTGCGCGTGCGCAACGCGTGACTATGCCGATGTTTAATGCTTTCTGGCAGCAAAATAAACTGATCGAAATGCGCCGCAGCGAGAAGAACGAACAGTACGTTCGTTATGGTGATTTCCGCGCCGATCCGGTGAAAAATGCGCTGGGTACGCCAAGCGGCAAAATTGAGATTTACTCCAAAACGCTGGAAAAATTTGGCTATAAGGATTGCCCGGCACACCCAACCTGGCTTGCGCCTGATGAGTGGAAAGGTTCCGCCGACGAGAAGCAGTTGCAGCTTCTGACCGCACATCCGGCACACCGTTTACACAGTCAGCTTAACTATGCGGAACTGCGTAAAAAATATGCGGTTGCCGATCGTGAACCGATCACTATTCACACCGAAGATGCTGCTCGCTTTGGTATTGCGAATGGCGATCTGGTGCGTGTCTGGAACAAACGCGGTCAGATTTTGACTGGCGCTGTGGTGACTGATGGGATCAAAAAAGGCGTGGTGTGCGTGCATGAAGGCGCATGGCCGGATCTGGAAAATAGCTTGTGTAAAAACGGCTGCGCAAACGTGTTAACGGCGGATATTCCAAGCTCTCAGTTGGCGAATGCCTGCGCCGGTAACACCTCGCTGGTGTATATCGAAAAATACACGGGCAATGCGCCGAAGTTGACGGCGTTTGATCAGCCAGCCATTCAGGCATAAGAAGTAAATAGCGCCCGGAAACGGGCGCTAAATTGCAGATAAAGTGTGCTTTATTCATGCCGGATGCGGCGTGAACGCCTTATCCAGCCTGCAAATTTGTGCAAATTTAACATATTGCAGGAGACGGGTAGGCCTGATAAGCGTAGCGCATCAGGCGGTTTTGGCGTTTGTCATCAATCTCAGCGCTCGGAAACGGGTTACGGCTTACGCGCAATCAGCACCGCGCGTTTAGGCGCAGGATAGCCTTCTACCGTTTTACTCGGATCATGCGGGTCGAGGAAATCAGACAAAGACTCGGTAACCATCCATTCAGTACGGCGCTGCTCTTCTGTAGAGGTAACGCTCACGTCCGCAATGCGGATATCAACAAACCCACACTTCTTCAGCCAGTTTTTCAGCGCCAGTGCTGATGGAATGAAATAGACATTACGCATTTGCGCGTAACGATCGCCTGGCACCAGTACTGTGTGCTCATCGCCATCAACAATCAGCGTTTCCAGCACCAGTTCGCCTTCATTCACCAGTTGATCTTTTAACTGCCACAGATGTTCCAGCGGTGAGCGGCGATGGTACAGCACGCCCATCGAAAAGACGGTATCAAAGGCTTTCAGCGCCGGAAGTTGTTCAATACCTAACGGCAGCAGATGCGCGCGCTGATCGTTACCTAACAACTTACGCACCGCTTCGAACTGGCAGAGAAAAAGTTGCGTAGGGTCAATCCCCACCGCCAGATGCGCGCCTGCGCCAATCATGCGCCACATGTGATAACCGCTGCCGCAGCCAACATCGAGGATCGTGCGCCCGGTCAAATCAGAGAGATGCGGCAGAACACGATCCCATTTCCAGTCAGAACGCCATTCGGTGTCGATGTTAACGCCATACAGCGAGAACGGCCCTTTACGCCACGGCATCAGGTTGCGCATCAGTGTTTCAATGCGTTTAATCTGCCCGGCACTCAGCGGCTCTTTGCTTTCCGCCGTTACGCTATGCAGTAAATCAAGACGATACGGTTTAATTTCGGGCAGAAATTCCACCGCATTGGACCACTGTTTAAACAGACCGTGCTGCTGTTCACGTTGCCAGTTGGCAATCTGTGCAGGGAGGGTTTCCAGCCAGTGCGAAAGATGATTTTTGGCAATCAGAGAATAAAAGTTACCAAAGTCGATCATGCAGCGTCCTCTGCTTTCAATGCCACCAGTGAGCCAAAGTTAAAGCACTGGAACCATAACTCGCTATGTTCAAATCCGGCTTTATGCAGGCGTGCTTTATGGGTTTCCACAGAATCGGTCAGCATCACGTTTTCCAGCATGCTGCGCTTCTGGCTGATCTCCAGTTCGCTGTAACCGTTGGCACGTTTAAAGTCGTGGTGCATGTTGAACAGCAATTCACCAACTTTGGCATCTTCGAAACTGAATTTTTCCGAAAGCACCAGCGCACCGCCCGGGTTCAGCCCTTGATAAATTTTATCCAGTAACGCCTGACGTTCGGAAGGTTCCAGGAATTGCAGGGTAAAATTCAGCACTACCATCGATGCGTTTTCAATGGCGATATCGCGAATATCACCTTCAATAACGTCTACTGGCGTAGGGGCTTTATAGGCGTCAATATGACGACGGCAGCGTTCAATCATCGCCGGAGAGTTGTCGATGGCAATAATTTTGCAATTATCATGATGAATGTTGCGACGCACCGAGAGCGTCGCCGCGCCCAGAGAACAACCCAGATCGTAAACCTGCGTACCAGGTTGAACGAAGCGCTCGGCTAACATACCAATCATGGAAATAATATTGGAATAGCCGGGAACGGAACGCTGGATCATATCCGGGAAGACTTCAGCTACCCGTTCATCAAAGGTCCAGTCGCCCAGTCTGGCGATAGGGGCAGAAAATAACGTGTCGCGGTGAGACATAACGTAAAAATCCGGGAAAAAGAAAGTGGCGTATTGTGCGCTAACGCAGGGAGAAAACCAACTCCCAGGGCATATACCAAAGATTCGCCAGCACCATCAGCAACAGCGCACACCAGGTGGCGCTCATGCCGGAACGTCGCCAGCGGAACAGACGGTGATGAAAACCGTAATAATGCATCAGACGACCAGCAAGCAAAACGATGCCGCAAATATGCACCATCCAGGTTTCTGCGCCATTCATTTCCATAAACAGCATCAGCACAATCGCGATGGGAATATATTCCACCGCATTGCCATGAATGCGAATAGCGCTTTGCAGTTCGCTAAAACCGCCGTCGCCATAGGCAACGCGGTACTGCATTCGCAGGCGAACGACATCAAAAGAGAACTTCATTAATAACAACGCACTTAAAACGGCATACAGCGCGCTTACCATACAAACTCCCTTTAAAATGGCCGATGGCTCCTGTCTATGATAGGTGGCAATTTCAGAAAAGAGAAGATTGCTGTGGAATAGCCGGAACTGCTCCGATCTCTGGAAGCGTTTTACGTAAGTCTTCCCACAGGGTATGTACCAGTTCCGGGGCCTGGGCAATATCTGGCGTATGTAAAAAAAGATAAGGCGTAGTGGTCTGATGCCACTGCGCTAATTTTTGTAACCAGACCTGAAATAATTCCCGGTTTTGCGTCATATCATCACTACCGATAAAACGGATCAGCGGATTTGTCGCCGTCAGTACAGCATGTACCGGAATTTTAGGTTTTTTTCGTTGAGCGTCGCGAATAGCTTCACTGTGTGGACGTGCTGCATGAACAGGGCGGCTGTCTAAAATCACCCGATTAACGCCGCGCTGATGTAAACCGCGATTAAGTGTTTGTTCCTCTTCCACTTTGGCGAAAAACTGTGGATGGCGGACTTCCACACCATAATTAAACTCGCCGGGAAGAGAGTCGAGAAAATGCCAAAGCGCAGGCAGATCCCGTGGGCCAAATGTGGCAGGCAGTTGCAGCCAGTATTGCCCAATGCGCGGCGCTAACGGTGACATGCGGGTCAAAAATTCAGTCACTAAATCATCGCAATGCCGTAATGCTGCCTGATGCGAAATGGTCGCCGGAAACTTAAAACAGAAGCGAAAATTATCTGTGGTCTGCTCACGCCAGCGCAGGACAACCTCGGATTTCGGCAGGGCGTAAAGCGTGGTGTTGCCCTCCACACAGTTAAAGTGGCGGGCATACTCTTCAAGGCTGGTGATCCCCAACCGCACCCATTTAGGATGCGACCATTGCGGCAGACCGATGTAAATCATAATGCGTTGAGGATCTCTTCCACACTGCGCACACGGGCGATGCGTGGGTAGATATGGTTGATGCTGTTATTGTGCTGCTCGGCGCTGGCGGCGCTGCAGGCGTCTTCGGCAATCACCAGATTAAAACCGAGTTCCCAGGCATTGCGGGCGGTGGATTCAACACCGATATTGGTCGAGATCCCACATAATACTATTGTATCGATACCCCGGCGGCGTAATTGCAACTCCAGATCCGTACCGTAAAACGCACCCCATTGACGTTTGATGATTTCGATATCGCTGTCGGTTGCACCTAATGCAGCAGGATGTTGCCACCAGTTTTCGGGTAACACTTTAGCGGGGGAGGGGACATCAACCGGCTGTTTTAATGCTTCGGCATAATCGGCAGACCAGCCAACGCGCACCAGAAACACGGGCTGACCGCTCGCGCGAAATTTCGCCGCCAGCTTCCCGGCGCGATTAACCACCTCATCGGCAGTATGTGGACCACCGGCAAAAGGTAAGATGCCTTCTTGTAAATCAATCACCACCAGCGCGGTGGTTTTAGCATTAAGTTCAAGCATGATGACTCCTGACAAAACAAAATCGTGCCTCTCACCTTAATGCGATTAGCCGATGGCGGAACGACAAATTTTGTTAATTTTTATGAGTTCGGGCAACACCTTTATAGCAAACTGGCGTAGAGTCTGATTTCAGGCCCGATATAAAGTGGTAACGAGGCGTTCCAGCGCGGGCCAGGCTCTTACGGTGCGGCAGAATTTCCAGTATAATAGCCGCCTTTTTTCATTCAGTTGTGACATACAGCTAACGCTGCGACTTAGGTCACCTGCGCAGCAGGGGACATCCGCCGGCAGCTAAGTTAAGGGATATCTCATGCGTACAGAATATTGTGGACAGCTCCGTTTGTCCCACGTGGGGCAGCAGGTGACTCTGTGTGGTTGGGTCAACCGTCGTCGTGATCTTGGTAGCCTGATCTTCATCGATATGCGCGACCGCGAAGGTATCGTGCAGGTATTTTTCGATCCGGATCGTGCGGACGCGTTAAAGCTGGCCTCCGAACTGCGTAATGAGTTCTGCATTCAGGTAACGGGCACCGTGCGTGCGCGTGACGAAAAAAATATCAACCGCGATATGGCGACCGGCGAAATCGAAGTGCTGGCGTCTTCGCTGACCATCATCAACCGCGCAGACGTTCTGCCGCTTGACTCTAACCACGTCAACACCGAAGAAGCGCGTCTGAAATACCGCTACCTCGACCTGCGTCGTCCGGAAATGGCTCAACGCCTGAAAACGCGCGCTAAAATTACTAGCCTGGTGCGCCGTTTTATGGATGACCACGGCTTCCTCGACATCGAAACTCCGATGCTGACCAAAGCCACGCCGGAAGGCGCGCGTGACTACCTGGTACCTTCTCGTGTGCACAAAGGTAAATTCTACGCACTGCCGCAATCCCCGCAGTTGTTCAAACAGCTGCTGATGATGTCCGGTTTTGACCGTTACTATCAGATCGTTAAATGCTTCCGTGACGAAGACCTGCGCGCTGATCGTCAGCCTGAATTTACTCAGATCGATGTGGAAACTTCTTTCATGACCGCGCCGCAAGTGCGTGAAGTGATGGAAGCGCTGGTGCGTCATCTGTGGCTGGAAGTGAAGGGCGTGGATCTGGGCGATTTCCCGGTAATGACCTTTGCAGAAGCAGAACGCCGTTATGGTTCTGATAAACCGGATCTGCGTAACCCGATGGAACTGACCGACGTTGCCGATCTGCTGAAATCTGTTGAGTTTGCAGTATTTGCAGGTCCGGCGAACGATCCGAAAGGTCGCGTAGCGGCTCTGCGCGTTCCGGGCGGCGCATCGCTGACCCGTAAACAGATCGACGAATACGGTAACTTCGTTAAAATCTACGGCGCGAAAGGTCTGGCTTACATTAAAGTTAACGAGCGCGCGAAAGGTCTGGAAGGTATCAACAGCCCGGTAGCGAAGTTCCTTAATGCAGAAATCATCGAAGCCATCCTGGATCGTACTGCCGCGCAAGATGGCGATATGATTTTCTTCGGTGCCGACAATAAGAAAATTGTTGCCGACGCGATGGGCGCACTGCGCCTGAAAGTGGGTAAAGACCTTGGTCTGACCGACGAAAGCAAATGGGCACCGCTGTGGGTTATCGATTTCCCGATGTTTGAAGACGACGGTGAAGGCGGCCTGACGGCAATGCACCATCCGTTCACCTCACCGAAAGACATGACTGCCGCCGAGCTGAAAGCGGCACCGGAAAATGCGGTGGCGAACGCTTACGATATGGTCATCAATGGTTACGAAGTGGGCGGTGGTTCTGTGCGTATCCATAATGGTGATATGCAGCAGACGGTGTTTGGTATTCTGGGTATCAACGAAGAGGAACAGCGCGAGAAATTCGGCTTCCTGCTCGACGCCCTGAAATACGGTACTCCGCCGCACGCAGGTCTGGCATTTGGTCTTGACCGTTTGACCATGCTGCTGACCGGCACCGACAATATCCGTGACGTTATCGCCTTCCCGAAAACCACGGCGGCAGCGTGTCTGATGACTGAAGCACCGAGCTTTGCTAACCCGACTGCACTGGCTGAGCTGAGCATTCAGGTTGTGAAGAAGGCAGAGAATAACTGATATGACTCAAATACACGAAATCATTCGCGTTGCATCGAGGCGGCAACTGAGTGAACTCCCATGAGCATAGATAACTATGTGAATGGGATGAGCGAAAGCAGCCAACGAAGAGGCAGCGTGAAGGATAAAGTGTATAAGCGTCCCGTTTCGATCTTAGTGGTCATTTACGCACAAGATACGAAACGGGTGCTGATGTTACAGCGGCGTGACGATCCTGACTTCTGGCAGTCGGTAACCGGCAGTGTGGAGGAGGGTGAAACCGCGCCGCAAGCTGCTATGCGCGAAGTAAAGGAAGAGGTCACCATTGATGTTGTTGCTGAACAACTGACCTTAATTGACTGTCAGCGCACGGTAGAGTTTGAAATTTTTTCACATTTGCGTCATCGCTATGCGCCGGGCGTGACGCGTAATACGGAATCATGGTTCTGTCTTGCGCTACCACACGAGCGCCAGATTGTTTTTACTGAACATCTGGCATACCAATGGCTTGATGCGCCCGCTGCGGCGGCGCTTACTAAGTCGTGGAGCAACCGACAGGCGATTGAACAATTTGTAATTAACTTAGCCTGAGAAGGCGTATACACAAAATCCTTCGAGCTGTATCAAGGTGGTAAACGAGAGCCGCTAACGCAGGCAGCCTGAAGGATCAAGTGTATAGTTATTTTGGAGATATTTTTATGGCAGGTCATAGTAAATGGGCCAACACCAGACATCGTAAAGCTGCGCAGGATGCTAAGCGCGGTAAAATCTTCACTAAAATCATTCGTGAGCTGGTGACCGCAGCTAAACTGGGGGGTGGCGATCCGGATGCTAACCCGCGTCTGCGTGCTGCCATTGATAAAGCACTGTCTAACAACATGACCCGTGACACCCTGAACCGCGCAATTGCACGTGGTGTGGGCGGTGATGATGATGCGAACATGGAAACCATCATCTACGAAGGTTACGGTCCTGGCGGCACTGCAATCATGATTGAATGTCTCTCTGACAACCGCAACCGTACCGTTGCTGAAGTGCGTCACGCATTCAGCAAATGTGGTGGCAACCTCGGTACTGACGGTTCCGTGGCTTATCTGTTCAGCAAAAAAGGTGTGATCTCCTTCGAGAAAGGTGACGAAGACACCATTATGGAAGCGGCGCTGGAAGCAGGTGCTGAAGACGTTGTGACCTATGATGACGGCGCGATTGACGTTTACACCGCATGGGAAGAGATGGGTAAAGTACGCGACGCTCTGGAAGCGGCAGGTCTGAAAGCAGATAGCGCGGAAGTATCTATGATCCCGTCAACCAAAGCTGATATGGATGCAGAAACCGCACCGAAACTGATGCGTCTGATCGATATGCTGGAAGATTGCGACGACGTGCAGGAAGTCTACCATAACGGTGAAATCTCTGATGAGGTTGCAGCGACTCTCTGATGGGGCCTGCTAAACAGCAAAACGGAGACGCGTGATGGCTATTATTCTCGGCATTGACCCGGGTTCGCGCGTGACCGGCTATGGCGTCATCCGCCAGGTAGGCAGGCAATTGTCCTACCTGGGTAGCGGATGCATACGGACCAAAGTGGATGATTTACCTTCTCGTCTGAAGCTCATCTATGCGGGCGTGACGGAAATCATCACCCAGTTCCAGCCTGATTATTTCGCCATTGAACAAGTCTTTATGGCGAAGAACGCTGACTCAGCCCTGAAACTGGGTCAGGCGCGCGGCGTGGCGATTGTGGCGGCGGTGAATCAGGAATTACCAGTATTTGAATACGCGGCACGTCAGGTAAAGCAAACGGTGGTAGGTATTGGTAGTGCCGAAAAAAGCCAGGTGCAGCATATGGTCCGCACCTTGCTGAAACTGCCCGCTAATCCACAGGCGGATGCTGCCGATGCATTAGCTATCGCGATTACCCATTGTCACGTCAGTCAGAATGCGATGCAGATGAGCGAATCGCGGCTGAACCTGGCGAGAGGGCGACTGCGTTAAGTTATACCGCCTCGGTCAGTTCCGGCTGAGGCGTTTCCACTCCCTCCGCATGAATCAACACCAAACGCGGATGATGCCACAAACTGGCTGGCGTGACGGTTTTACGCTCCCACGGAATAGAACCCAGGAACCAGAATTTCCAGAAAGTGAGTTTTGCATTTGGATTGCTGTTTAACAGTTCTCCAAACGTCTCTATTTCACCCACCGGAATACATAGTGCCTCTTTATAAATATCAAAGACAAATTTTGAACAGAACTGGCGCGAAGATTCGTATTTAAAACCGGTGTGGTAAAGTTTTCGTAGCCGGGAGGGAACCTGTTCAACAATTCGTTGTTTTTGTTGTTCTGTTAGCCCGGCGTCTAATCGCTTTATAGCATAGCGTTGATTAGCAGAGCGTTTAATAAAACGGGATAGCGTAGTGATGGTTGAGAGGGGAACACGGCTTTCTGCAACCAGAAAGTCTTCACCGTTATGACCGATAATGATCCCGACGTGATTACTCCAGCAATTTGATGCAGCTGATATTTGACCAAATAAGGCAGCACCTATACATGTAAAGATGATATCACCAATTTCATATTCAGCAGGATAATTAATATTCACGTTGTCATTCCATTGAAATAGATATGAATATACGTAATAGCATAAAAAATTTATTTTTTCAGGAGGCGCAATGTGTATTTTTATTACGCATTTTTTCACTGAATATGTAATATTTAAATATTTGCTTCCAATATAACCTGTAGAAAAAATTATACTGCGTCATTTTTCAGAACATCGGGACGCCTCGCAAGTTTTCTTCATCCTTCGCTGGATATCTATCCAGCATTTTTTTATCATAAGCATTATCTTTGATTCATTACGCAGGAGCGTCATGTGATAGGCAGACTCAGAGGCATCATCATTGAAAAACAACCCCCGCTGGTGTTAATTGAAGTGGGCGGCGTAGGCTATGAAGTGCATATGCCGATGACCTGTTTTTATGAACTCCCTGAAGCGGGTCAGGAAGCGATCGTTTTCACCCACTTTGTGGTGCGTGAAGACGCGCAACTGCTGTACGGTTTTAACAATAAACAAGAGCGCACGTTGTTCAAAGAGTTGATCAAAACCAACGGCGTCGGCCCGAAGTTGGCGCTGGCGATCCTCTCTGGAATGTCAGCGCAGCAGTTCGTTAATGCCGTTGAGCGTGAAGAAGTGGGGGCACTAGTGAAACTGCCGGGTATTGGCAAAAAAACCGCCGAACGCTTGATTGTTGAAATGAAAGACCGATTTAAAGGTTTGCATGGCGATCTCTTTACGCCAGCTGCCGACCTGGTACTCACGTCACCTGCCAGCCCGGTGACCGACGATGCTGAACAGGAAGCGGTTGCCGCGCTGGTGGCGCTGGGCTATAAACCACAAGAAGCAAGCCGCATGGTGAGCAAAATCGCTCGCCCTGACGCCAGCAGTGAAACATTAATTCGCGAAGCCCTACGCGCCGCGTTATGAGGTAAAGGATGATTGAAGCAGACCGTCTGATTTCTGCCGGTACGACCTTGCCGGAAGATGTGGTAGATCGCGCTATTCGCCCCAAATTACTGGAAGAGTATGTTGGTCAGCCGCAGGTCCGTTCGCAGATGGAGATTTTCATCAAAGCGGCGAAACTGCGCGGCGATGCCCTCGATCATCTATTGATTTTTGGTCCTCCTGGCCTGGGAAAAACCACGTTAGCCAACATCGTTGCCAATGAAATGGGCGTCAATTTACGCACAACGTCTGGTCCGGTACTGGAAAAGGCGGGTGACCTGGCGGCAATGCTGACCAACCTTGAACCGCACGATGTGCTGTTTATTGATGAGATCCATCGTCTCTCGCCAGTCGTGGAAGAGGTGCTGTATCCGGCGATGGAAGATTACCAGTTGGATATTATGATTGGTGAAGGCCCGGCAGCGCGTTCGATAAAAATCGATCTACCACCGTTCACCCTGATTGGCGCGACCACGCGTGCTGGCTCATTGACATCGCCATTGCGTGACCGTTTCGGTATAGTGCAGCGCCTGGAGTTTTACCAGGTGCCTGATCTGCAATATATCGTCAGTCGTAGCGCACGGTTTATGGGGCTTGAGATGAGTGACGATGGCGCACTGGAAGTCGCTCGCCGGGCGCGAGGTACGCCACGTATCGCTAATCGTTTGCTGCGTCGTGTGCGTGATTTTGCCGAAGTGAAGCATGATGGCACCATCTCGGCAGATATCGCCGCCCAGGCGCTGGATATGCTTAATGTCGATGCAGAAGGTTTCGATTATATGGATCGCAAGTTATTGCTGGCGGTAATCGATAAATTCTTCGGTGGTCCGGTTGGCCTGGATAACCTGGCTGCAGCCATTGGCGAAGAGCGTGAAACCATTGAGGATGTGCTGGAACCTTATTTGATTCAGCAAGGCTTTTTGCAGCGTACACCGCGCGGGCGTATGGCGACAGTGCGGGCGTGGAACCACTTCGGCATCACGCCGCCAGAAATGCCGTAAGTCGGATCGGTCGCTCGCGGCGCATCCGACACTGGCAGTGTTGCCTGATGCGCCGCTATTCGCGTCTTATCAGGCATATACCAGAGATAGCGAACCATAGGTCGGATAAGGCGCTCGCGCCGCATCCGATAAATGTGTTCAGCGATAGATTAGCTGGCCTGCTTTTTCATCATACTGATAATAAATAACAGTGCCGCACATAGCACCACCGACGGACCTGCAGGTGTATCATAAAATGCGGAAAAGGTTAAACCGCCAGTCACTGCCACCATCCCCACCAAAACAGCGATACCAGCCATCTGTTCCGGCGTGCGGGCAAAGCGACGCGCAGTAGCTGCAGGAATAATTAGCAACGAAGTAATAATCAACGCGCCGACAAATTTCATCGCTACACCAATCGTCAATGCTGTCACCAGCATCAACAACAATTTCACGCGCTGTAATTTCACACCATCAACAAACGCCAGATCCGGGCTAATCGTCATCGACAGCAAATTGCGCCATTGCCAGAACAAAATCGCCACCACGATGACCACGCCAATCGCAATAGAGATGAGATCTTCTGGCGTCACTGCCAGCAAATCACCGAACAGGTAAGCCATCAAATCAACACGAATGTTAGACATCAGACTCACGACCACCAGGCCCAGCGACAGGGCACTGTGCGCCATAATCCCTAATAATGTGTCGATCGCCAGCTGTGGACGCTTCTCCAGCCATACCAGACCGCCCGCCAGCAGCAGCGTAACGGCAATTACCGCATAGAATGGATTCACGTCCAGCAACAAACCAAACGCGACGCCAAGTAATGAGGCATGAGCCAGCGTATCACCGAAATAAGACATACGACGCCAGACTACAAACGAACCCAGCGGACCCGCGGCACAGGCGAGCATGATCCCGGCTAACCAACCGGGAAATAATAATTCAATCATGAGCGATCATTTCCCCGACGCAAAACAATTCGTCCCTGTAAATCGTGACGATGATTATGATGATGGCGATAGATACCCAGTTGTTCAGCACCACGAGGACCAAACATTGAAATAAACTCCGGATGCAGGGAAACAACTTCCGGTGTACCGGAACAACAAATGTGGTGATTCAGGCAAAGCACTTCATCGGTTTTTGCCATTACCAGATGCAGATCGTGAGAGACCATTAAAACGCCACAATCCAGTTCGCGACGCAACTGGTCAATAAGGTCATATAACGCCACCTGACCATTCACATCCACGCCCTGAGTGGGTTCATCCAGCACTAATAATTGCGGTCGATTTAACAATGCTCGCGCTAACAATACACGCTGTGTTTCGCCACCCGAGAGCTTTTGCATCGGTGCGTTAATCAGATGCCCGGCCTGGACACGTTTCAGTGCAGGCAAAATATCTTCTTTATGTGTGCCAGGGCGTAAGCGTAAAAAACGGTTTACGGTCAGTGGCAACGTGGTGTCGAGATACAGCTTCTGCGGTACATAGCCGATGCGCAGTTTTCCGTTGCGCTTGATAACCCCTTCATCGGGTGTTACCAGCCCGAGCACTACCCGTACCAGTGTCGACTTACCTGCGCCATTTGGCCCAAGTAAAGTCAAAATTTTTCCAGGTTTAAGTTCCAGCGACACATCAGAGAGGACGAGGCGTTGGCCAAAAGAAACCGAGACATTTTCCAGGGAAACCAGACTTGTCATGTTAATTTTAGTCTTGCAGTAGTCATGAAATGTTATAATATCACACTTCTCATATTCATTACGATGATTGGTCGCATTATGTTACATAAAAAAACGCTTCTTTTCGCAGCATTATCCGCTGCTCTCTGGGGGGGCGCAACACAGGCCGCAAATGCCGCCGTTGTTGCTTCGCTTAAACCTGTCGGATTCATCGCTTCCGCCATTGCTGATGGGGTAACAGAGACCGAGGTATTACTTCCGGATGGTGCTTCTGAACACGATTATTCACTGCGTCCATCGGATGTAAAACGCTTACAGAACGCGGACTTAGTCGTTTGGGTTGGCCCGGAGATGGAAGCGTTTATGCAAAAGCCGGTGAGCAAATTACCAGAGGAGAAACAGGTAACGATTGCGCAGCTTGAGAATGTAAAACCGCTGCTGATGAAAAGTATTCACGACGATGATGATGATCATAACCACGCGGAAAAAAGTGACGAAGATCACCATCACGGCGATTTCAACATGCATCTTTGGCTTTCCCCAGAGATAGCGCGGGCTACAGCGGTTGCAATCCATGGAAAATTAGTGGAACTTATGCCGCAAAGTCGAGCCAAACTTGACGCCAACCTGAAGGATTTTGAGGCACAATTAGTTGCAACCGATAAACAGGTTGGTAATGAGCTCGCGCCGCTCAAGGGAAAAGGTTATTTCGTTTTTCATGATGCTTATGGCTACTTCGAAAAACAATTCGGACTGACACCGCTTGGTCATTTTACCGTTAACCCAGAGATTCAACCGGGCGCGCAGCGTTTACATCAAATAAGAACACAGTTGGTTGAGCAAAAAGCAACCTGCGTTTTTGCTGAGCCACAGTTCAGGCCAGCGGTCGTTGAAAGCGTCGCACGAGGGACATCCGTTCGTATGGGAACGTTGGATCCCCTTGGGACGAATATCAAACTGGGTAAAACAAGTTATTCAGAGTTTCTGAATCAATTAGCCAACCAGTATGCGAGCTGCCTGAAAGGAGATTAATGAGGAAGTGATTACGTGCAACAGATAGCCCGCTCTGTCGCCCTGGCGTTTAATAATTTACCGCGACCACACCGCGTTATGTTGGGGTCGCTCACCGTTCTTACTCTGGCCGTCGCTGTCTGGCGGCCCTATGTTTATCACCGCGATGCCACGCCAATTGTCAAAACCATTGAGCTGGAACAGAACGAAATTCGTTCGCTCTTACCTGAAGCCAGTGAGCCGATTGATCAAGCTGCACAAGAAGATGAAGCCATTCCCCAGGATGAACTGGATGACAAAATCGCCGGTGAAGCGGGCGTGCATGAATATGTTGTTTCCACTGGCGATACGCTAAGCAGCATTCTCAATCAGTATGGTATTGATATGGGTGATATCACCCAACTGGCTGCTGCCGACAAAGAATTGCGTAACCTGAAAATCGGTCAACAACTCTCCTGGACATTAACCGCGGACGGCGAACTGCAGCGCCTCACCTGGGAAGTGTCTCGTCGTGAAACCCGAACCTATGACCGTACTGCCGCTAACGGTTTTAAAATGACCAGCGAAATGCAGCAAGGAGAGTGGGTCAACAATCTGCTGAAAGGTACCGTCGGGGGAAGCTTTGTTGCCAGCGCCAGAAACGCCGGTTTAACCAGCGCCGAAGTGAGCGCAGTGATTAAAGCCATGCAGTGGCAAATGGATTTCCGCAAACTGAAAAAAGGCGATGAATTTGCGGTGTTAATGTCACGAGAAATGCTTGATGGTAAACGTGAGCAAAGCCAACTGCTGGGCGTACGTTTGCGTTCAGAAGGTAAAGATTATTACGCAATCCGCGCTGAAGATGGCAAATTCTACGATCGTAACGGTACTGGTCTGGCGAAAGGATTCTTGCGATTCCCGACGGCGAAACAGTTCCGTATCTCGTCTAACTTTAACCCGCGTCGTACTAATCCGGTGACTGGTCGTGTTGCGCCACACAGAGGTGTTGATTTCGCCATGCCACAGGGTACGCCGGTGCTTTCAGTGGGTGACGGTGAAGTGGTGGTTGCCAAACGCAGTGGCGCAGCAGGTTATTATGTGGCTATTCGTCATGGTCGCAGCTACACCACGCGTTATATGCACTTGCGCAAGATCCTGGTGAAACCGGGACAGAAGGTGAAACGTGGCGACCGTATCGCGCTTTCCGGTAATACCGGACGTTCAACCGGGCCGCATCTGCACTATGAAGTATGGATAAACCAGCAGGCCGTAAACCCGCTGACGGCAAAACTGCCGCGTACCGAAGGGCTGACCGGCTCCGATCGTCGCGAATTCCTGGCACAGGCCAAAGAGATTGTGCCGCAGCTACGGTTTGATTAATTAACATCCATTCGCAGCCGGTACGCAGTCAGTACCGGCTTTTTTATTTGGTGCGGGGCAAATTGCGCCGCTACACTATCAGCAGATTGATTTTTGCCTTATCCGAAACTGGAAAAGCATGGAAACGAAAAAAAATAATAGCGAATACATTCCTGAGTTTGATAAATCCTTTCGCCACCCGCGCTACTGGGGAGCATGGCTGGGCGTAGCAGCGATGGCGGGTATCGCTTTAACGCCGCCAAAGTTCCGTGATCCCATTCTGGCACGGCTGGGACGTTTTGCCGGACGACTGGGAAAAAGCTCACGCCGTCGTGCGTTAATCAATCTGTCGCTCTGCTTTCCAGAACGTAGTGAAGCTGAACGCGAAGCGATTGTTGATGAGATGTTTGCCACTGCGCCGCAAGCGATGGCAATGATGGCTGAGTTGGCAATACGCGGGCCGGAGAAAATTCAGCCGCGCGTTGACTGGCAAGGGCTGGAGATCATCGAAGAGATGCGGCGTAATAACGAGAAAGTGATTTTTCTGGTGCCGCACGGTTGGGCCGTCGATATTCCTGCCATGCTGATGGCCTCGCAAGGGCAGAAAATGGCAGCGATGTTCCATAATCAGGGCAACCCGGTTTTTGATTATGTCTGGAACACGGTGCGTCGTCGTTTTGGCGGTCGTCTGCATGCGAGAAATGATGGTATTAAACCATTCATCCAGTCGGTACGTCAGGGGTACTGGGGATATTATTTACCCGATCAGGATCATGGCCCAGAGCACAGCGAATTTGTTGATTTCTTTGCCACCTATAAAGCGACGTTGCCCGCGATTGGTCGTTTGATGAAAGTGTGCCGTGCGCGCGTTGTACCGCTGTTTCCGATTTATGATGGCAAGACGCATCGTCTGACGATTCAGGTGCGCCCACCGATGGATGATCTGTTAGAGGCGGATGATCATACAATTGCGCGGCGGATGAATGAAGAAGTCGAGATTTTTGTTGGTCCGCGACCAGAACAATACACCTGGATATTAAAATTGCTGAAAACTCGCAAACCGGGCGAAATCCAACCGTATAAGCGCAAAGATCTTTATCCCATCTGACTAGTCCTGATATAAGTTGACACTTTTCTGTCTGTAAAACGCCTGATGAACG
>OBUY01000334.1_pt1 | contig 21038 bp, 10 predicted proteins | sample 1475781 | NCBI WGS metagenome assembly OBUY01 (sample SAMEA2579912, study PRJEB22360) | human gut metagenome | biome: human gut; feature: human-associated habitat; material: faeces | place: Denmark | collected 2008/2010 | reverse complement strand
ATGTTCAATCATATGATTGATTACCTATCATTGTTCAGTTTTCAAAGATCTGTTATCAGTTTCACGCTTCAGTGAAACGCCATCTGACGACTTGATTATAATAACATGTGAGCACTTTCATGTCAACACATTTTATAATCTTTTTTGAAGTTCTTTCGAACTTCAAAGTGTATTTCTACACTCATTAAGAAACAGTCGTTCGAACGACTGTATGGATATTATAGTATAACCAAAAAATAATGGCAACCCCCAATTCTCAACTTCACACAACTTTCATTGCACATTCATTTTCCAACCTAAAAACTAAAGATTGATTTTATACAATCTATTTTGTATAATGTAGCTGTAATATAGACTCTTTCACTTATGTAGTTATATAGTTATACACCATTTAATACTATATTTTAATTTTAAATGAGCTCTATATTTCAATTTAGTCTTTTATTATGATAGTTATAATTAATTCTATAATAATGTGTGAGGAGATTGAGTATGAAATTATCCAAACGTTTATTATCCAAAACAGTTGCTATTGCTGCGGTATGTGCAACTATGGCTACTGCAGCCTTTGCTGCACCACAAGGTACATTTGATACCTCTGAAATTCAAATTACAGGCGAAGCCTCTCGTTCTGTAGCACCTAACTATGCGATTTTAACACTTGGTATTACTAGTGAAAACACTAATATCAATGCTGCAAAATCCAATAACGATCGCATCATGAGTGATTTAATCAGTAAGTTAGGTCATTTAGGTATCGACAAAAAAGATGTTTACACATCTAATATTTCTATTAACCCTACAAGTGATTATCAAGATGGCAAACGAATCAACACTGGTTATAGTGTAGCAAATCGTGTGACTGTAAAAATCAACAATCTTGATAATGTAGGAAAGGCTGTTGACGCTGCTGTTAGCGCTGGCGCCAACGATATCAATAACCTTTCATTCCAAAATGATGTATCTCAACAACTATCTGATTCTTTAACTACCGAAGCAATTCAAGACGGTCGTCATAAAGCTGAGGTTATTGCTGCAGCCCTTGGTCGTACTTTAGGCCCTGTAAAAACTGTTTCTATTAGCACACCACAAACAAGCTCTATGGACTCTGGTTCCTATCGTAACGCCGTAATGTTAAAAGCGTCTCTCGAAACTGCTACTCCTGTTGAAAAAGGATCATTAGTAGTTTCTCAAGACGCTAATATTACTTATTATTTACAATAGAATTTTCTGGTACCACACCTTCGTGGACCGCTACAATGCCGCCTGTCAATTCATGATAGGTGGCATTTTCATATCCTAAAGATTTCCAGATTTCAAGAATCTCGCTTTGATGAGGATATCTGCGTAAGGATTCTGGCAACCATGCATAAGAGGAATTATCCTTACTTAACTTACCTATAATAGGTAATATATAGGAGAAGTAGAAATTATATAACTGTTTAAAACCAAACATGCTTGGCTTTGCGAGTTCTAACACAACTACTTTTCCACCTGGCTTTACAACACGTTGCATTTCAGATAGCACTTGTTTAATATCTGGCACATTACGCATTGCAAATCCGCTCATAGCAGCATCAAATGTGTTATCTGCATATGGTAATGCCATCGCATCACCTTGAACAAGATTAACTTGATCTATTAAACCAGCATCTTCAATGCGTACACGACCTTGATCAAGCATCTCACTATTAAAGTCCAAAGCCTCTACTTTTAATGTTGGTTCTTGACGTAACGCTTCCTTTGTAAACACACAGGTACCACATGCTACATCAAGCACACGTTGGTGAGGACCAATATTCATTGCTTTTACAGAGAATTTGCGCCAAAAATAATCTTGTCCAAAGCTTAAGACTGTATTCATTAAATCATAGTTTTTTGCAATATTAGAAAAAACACCTTGTACAAATTGCTCTTTATCGGCATACGTTTTAAATTCTTTCGTATTCATTATGGTCCTTTCACTAATCAAGAACTATATTCAAACTCTTTACTCGCATAGTATATCATACTATGCCTCCTATCAAAAGAATCCTATTATATATACTATATATAGTAATTATGTAATAAGCACATATTTAGTTAAAACCATATATTCACTACTGTTAATATTAGCATATTACAAAATAAACATCGTTATCAATCACAGTAGATCTAATTTAACTATATATAAATGACTATGATATTATCTATTGCCACCATCCTGTGTTCGTTGTATAATGACATATGTCCATGACGAAAAGATATCTTTTCCATGGTCTTTTATTAGTTTTTATTAAGTATTGGAGTGTACTATGAATCGATTTGTAAAAACAATCAATAGAGTCAGTCTAATCCAACAAATTATCATAGGTTTGATTATTGGTATTTTGACAGCTCTATACGTGCCAGATGTGGCAAATGAATTAGCTTTATTAGGCGTTCTCTTTGTTGGTGCTTTAAAAGGGATTGCACCAATCCTCGTATTCTTTCTTGTAATTGCAGCCATCAGTAAACACCGTTCTGGCCAAAAAACAGGGATGGGCTCTGTAATCACATTATATTTATTAGGTACATTCCTTTCTGCAGCACTTGCTGTAGTCGTAAGCTTTATGTTCCCTACTACATTACACCTTGCAGCTAGTGCAGCCGATGCAGCTCCACCACAAGGTATCGTAGAGGTAATGAAAACACTTTTAAAAAATATTGTTGATAATCCAGTAAAAGCCTTGATGACTGCTAACTATATCGGTATTTTAGGCTGGGCACTTATCATTGGTGGCGCTTTACGCCATGCACCAATGAATACTAAGGAAGTAATGGAGTCTATCGCTCAAGCTATTACAACTGTAGTAGGTTGGATTATCCGCTTTGCTCCTCTTGGTATCATGGGTCTCGTAGCTGACTCTATTGCTACTAACGGTATTGAAGCTTTAATTGGTTATTTCCAATTACTCGTATTACTACTTGGTTCTATGATTTTCGTAGCATTAATAGTAAACCCACTTCTATCTTTTGTATATCTTCGCCGTAATCCATATCCATTGGTTTTCAAATGTTTACGTGAATCTGCAATCTATGCGTTCTTTACTCGTAGCTCTGCTGCAAACATCCCTGTTAACCTCGATTTAGCAAAACGTTTAAAACTTAACCCTGATATGTATTCCGTATCTATTCCATTGGGTGCAACAATCAACATGGGTGGTGCAGCGATCACAATTACAATCATGACATTAGCTGCTGCCCATACACTTGGAATCGTTGTAGATATCCCTACAGCAATTCTCTTATCTGTTATTGCTACTATCGGTGCTTGTGGTGCTTCTGGTGTTGCTGGTGGTTCCCTACTTCTAATTCCTCTTGCTTGTTCTCTATTTGGTATCTCCAATGACATCGCAATGCAAGTTGTAGGTGTAGGCTTCATCATTGGCGTTTTACAAGACTCCACTGAAACAGCACTTAACTCCAGTACAGATATTCTCTTCACTGCTACTGCAGATTATGCAAAACGTGGCTATCACGAAAACTGGAATTAAATATAATTTTATAATCATACAAAAGACGGTCCTTCGGGACCGTTTTTTGTATTTAAAAGTCTATAAATACTAGATTACTATACGACTTATAAATAGATTCATTGTATAATATAAAGAACATACTTTATAAATCAACATAGGCATCAATATTAATCATATACGTTTATATTAATTACAATCGCCTATATTGATTTTATTCAATATAGTGTTATAATAGAGTTAATGATAATAACTATTAATAGATAGCAATAGAAAGGAATCAACATGAAACAATACGATATTATTGTAGTGGGTACAGGTGGTGCAACCATCGTAGCTGACGCTGCGCAAAAAAAAGGCCTTAAAGTGGCCATCATAGAAAAAGGTAAATTTGGTGGCACCTGCCTAAATCGCGGTTGTATTCCTACGAAGGTTATGGTTACAGCAGCTAATGCCATTCAAGAGGTAGAAGAGTTCAAAAAAATAGGCATCAATGTTGGCGATGCAACCATGGATTGGGACACTGTATCTAAACGTACATGGCATATGATTGACAAGTCTGCAGGCATTTATGATTATTACAATGCTTTTGAAAATGTAGATGTATATCGTGGCGCAGCTAGCTTTGTATCCGATAAGGTTATGAACATTCATCTCAACGATGGTTCTGGTACTGTAGAAATTACGGCCCCAACTATAATTCTCGGTACTGGTGGCTATAGCAACATTCCGAATGTACCTGGTCTAAAAGAGGCAGGCTTCCTTTCTAGCGAAAGCCTCTTTGGCGATAAGTTCCCTAAACAGCCATATAAATCGCTTGCAGTACTCGGCGCTGGCCCTATCGGTGTAGAGTTCGGCCATGTATTTGATGCTGCCGGTACTGAAGTTACCATCATTCAACATAATGTACGCCTTGTACCTAAAGAAGACGAAGAGATGTCCGAACATCTTCTTCAAAACTACCGAGCTCGTGGTATTAATGTAATCTTAAACCAAGACACTGTTGAAATTCGTCAAGAAGATGGTCTTAAAGTTGTAATCACTAAAGATCGTAGCACTGGTGAAATTACAGAAACTAAGGTAGAAGAAATCCTCGTAGCAGCTGGCATTCGTCCTGCTGTAGAAGAGCTCCATCTCGAAAATACAGGTATTGAAACATGGCCAAAGGGCTGGATTAAAACAAACGAGTTCCTTGAAACATCTGTTGATGGCATCTATGCATTAGGCGATGTAAATGGTGAACCAGCATTCCGTCATCGTGCGAACTATGATGCTGATATTATCGCCCACAACCTATACTTTGCTAAAAACGAAGAAGATTTCCGTTGGGCACGCTATGATACATTGCCAAAGGTTACCTTCTCCTACCCTGAAATCGGTAGCGTCGGCCTTACTGAAGCAGAAGCTATTAAAGCAGGCTATAATGTAGGTGTTGGTAAAAATTACTACTCCTCTACTGCTAAAGGCTATGCAATGGGTATTAATCCTGGTGATGTAAATGATGGCTTTGTAAAAATCGTAGTAGATAAAGATACAAATCATATCCTTGGTATGCACGTAACAGGTCCTCAAGCCTCCATCTTATTCCAACCTTACGTAAACCTTATGAACAGCGGTGTAACTCCATTGACAGCTATTAATGAAGAAATCGCTTCTGAACGTACAAAACGGTTACGTGAAAAAGGTATTACTCGCGCTATGGATTCTAAGTCCGTTATCACTGTAGGCGAAACTATGAGTCCACACCCTTCTCTTGTAGAGGTCATCATGTGGACACAAGTATACTACGAAAATCGTTGGTAATAATAAATATATGACCATTATATAAATAAAAGAGCTGAAGATTTGATCTTCAGCTCTTTATTTATAATATCGCTAAATAGATTAACGACCCATATCAATAGTATTATCCCAAATAATATTTGTTTTACGACCATCGAAACCTTGATCTGGTTCAGGAGGTAATTTGCTAGATTTAGATTGATCTACATATGCCCCTGTTTCAGCATCTACAGTAACTACAGTCTTTTTACCATCTTGATGCATTGTCATATAGTATAGAATCTTACCTTCATGAGCTTCGATTTTCCAGCCTTTTACAACTGCATCAGCACCAAGTTGTTGTTTTGCAACGCGTTCAGCTTGAGCAGCTTCGATGACTTTATCTTTATTGAAGATTTCACCGATAACTTTTTTAGGTTTGCCACCTTCTTCCATATTAGAAGTGTTACCAGTGATTACGTCGATTTTCATCTTGTATTGGTGATATTTACTATAGCCTACCACTTTGTAACCATAGTTCAAATCATTAGAATTAAGCTCTACAGAGTGAAGTGCTGCATTAGGATAGCGATTTTGGAAAATAGTACCAATTTTACTCATAGTCATAACCATGGATTCCCCTGGTGCACGTTGTACAGAAATATCAGTACTTGTTTCTGGTTTTGTTTTACGTGCATCTGCCACACTAGGTGTAGCAACGGACAATACGCCAACTGCCAATACACCAGTTAATGCCATAGAAATCAACTTTTTATTCATTACATATCCTCCTACTATATACAATGCTTTCACCTATGGTAAAAGCCATCCGTATACTAGAATTACTATAATTTCGTGCTATATGCAACAGCACACAAAACATACATAAATAGATATATTATTTAGACAATATACTATAAACCTTCATTCGATGCAAGTCGATCGTTTACATCAGTCATAAGCAATTTGTAACATGTTGCCACCAAAGGTACGCCAATCAACATACCAGTGACCCCCATTAAACTACCACCTACGATAACGGCTGCAAACACCCACAAACCAGGTAAACCAACGGAATTACCTACAATCTTAGGATAAATAAAGTTACTTTCAATTTGATGAAGCACCTCTAATATAATCACATAGATTAATGCATCCATAGGACTAACAGTAAGTAAGATAACTGCGCCTATAACGCCCCCTACATAAATACCTAACAATGGAATTAATGCAGTAAGACCAATAACACAGGCAATCGTAGTAGCATATTCGATATTAAAGGCCCACAATGAAATGCCCACCATAATACCTAAAATCAAGGCATCTATAAACTGGCCTACAAAAAAGTTACTAAAAGTTTGAACAGCTACGCGTGTGACATAACTAACACGGTTAACCCACTCATCAGATGCATAGGCTTTTAGGATTCGTTTACCTTGCATCATAAGTCGCTCTTTATCGAGCAACATATAAATGGCAAAGATTAAACCTAAACCTATATTCAAAGTCCACGATAAGGCTGTCCCCATCGCATTAACTAGGTATGTACCACCCTTTGTGCCCCACTCGCGAGTATATTTAACAATACTTTCACCACTCAAGGTATCCATAAGCGTTTGATTGGAGGCCATTGGAATGGTTTCTGTAAAGTGTTGCATCCATGTTTGGAAATCTGTATACAACTGCGGCGAAGAAGCTACGATAATCGACATGGAATGAATCAATTGTGGAATTGCCATGCGAGCAATGAAATACACGATAGCACTGATAGTAACAAAGGATAATATAAGACTTAAAGGTCGTCTAATTTTATCTTTCCAACCAGTTTTACTCTTAGGCCACAGCCAGCGTTCATAACGCACAACGAGAATATCGAGGACAAATGCGATACAAGCACCTACTATAAGTGGAACAAAAGCAGTAATAATGGCATCAATAGCATTGGCTATATCGCTAATACGGAGCGCCATCATGATCATAACGCCAGCCAATATAATGGCCCCTATAAGCGGTTTGTAATATTTAAATCGTTTCATATATAACCTACTTTACTATACTCACAATGCATACATTACCAAAACTTAATGAACATTGTATGACCTACGATTGTATGCAAGTTTAGTATAACACAAAAGTCCACCTTATCACATGCTCGGTCCCCCGATGAACACGAGAGCATGATAGAAGGTGGACTTATTATATGTCTAATCTAAATTAGATTGAAGATTAGCGGTGAATGTAAACGTCTACACGACGGTTTTCAGCTTTACCTGCTGCAGTAGAGTTAGTTGCTACTGGTTTAGTGTCGCCATTAGCGATACCGATGAAACGATCAGCAGATACGCCGTTGTTTACTAAGTATTGAGCTACGTATTGTACGCGGCGTTCGGACAAGCCAACATTGTATTGAGGAGTTGCATCAGTATCAGCATTACCCAACAATTTGATTTGATCTTGAGAGTATTGGTTAGCAGCGTTTACAGCAGCTGTCAAGTTTGGATATTGGTCTGCACGAGCTACATCTTGGTCGGAATCGAAGTAGATGGATTGTACATAGTAATCCAATTTAGGAGTTTTGTATACAGGAGCTTCTACTACAGGAGCTGGAGCTGGAGTGTATACAGGAGCTGGAGCTGGAGTTGCTACAGGAGCTACTGTTTTGTGACCACCGAAGCGATAGGACAAGCCAACTACAGGACCTTGGAAGGAGATATTTTCCTTATCTGCATGTTTTGTGTTGATATAACGGTAACCAGCGTTGATATCCAAGTCTTCGTTCACTTTGTAGCCTAAACCAGCTTCCCAAGTGGAAGTTTTCTTAGTACCTACACCAGCTTTACCATACACTTCTACTTTAGAGCCAAGGTTAGCTTTACCAATTACACCTGCTTGTGCAATGTTATTAGCTTTAGCGAAGTCATCACCAGAAATATGAGCATAGCCACCATATACAGCGAAGTTTTTGTTCAAGGATTGAACCAAGTTTACTTCGTGCATTTTGTCGCTATAGCCAATGCCACCCAATTTGTCGTTCAAACCATGGTAAGCATATTGAACAGCAGTTTTGTCAGACAAAGCGTATGTCAAACCACCATCAAAGTTCCATTTTGCATCAGCATTGAAATGTTCAGTTTTTGCTTTAGAATGAGCTGCACCAAGATCAACTTGGAATTCGCCTTTGTTGAATTGAGTTACTTGGTTCACCCCACCTGCGAATACGCCTACAGCAGCAACTGCCAATAAAGCTAATAATCTTTTGTTCATTATAATTCCCTCCAATAAAAGCCCATAACAATACACAGGGCCTTGGTAATAATATACTTTCATTTTACACAACTTTTCGATAAATTTCAATATCTTTTATGAATTTACCATGAGAATTTCGAAATATATCTATATGTAGATGTTATATATTTTAACTTCATAACCACTACTATCGTTATATTCTAGGAATATACTATGTCTAATCATATGATAGATAAATTTATGCTTTATCCTTTTAAGATATATCTTAGATTTATATTAAAGTATCTTTAAGATTAACAGGATAAAGGAAAACGCCTACAGTATATAATGTAGGCGTTTCCTTTTAAATTAGTTTTATATTAAATTAGTCTTCTTTTACAGAGAACCATGCACGATGGAATACGGCTGCAATCGCACCACCTACTAAAGGAGCAACGATGAAGAGCCATACGCCGATGGATACCTTCATGAACTCAAAAGGCATGCGTTCCCTCTCTTAAGGGTATTCATGTTACTCTCATTAGTATAAATATTTTCTAAATTATATCAACGACTTTTTTTCGATATAATTTTACAAAATATTATTCTGTATCCCCTAATTATATATCATGACGTTTCTCACACATTAAATTCTATAGAATATGCTATACTGTTATTATATTTTGTAGAAATTACTATTGTATGTGCAGTTATAGAAGTATGTACAGTTATATAGAAATATATATAGTTATAAGGAGCTATATAGGAGGAACCATGAGTAAAACAGCTTATATTGTACGTCATATTAACTTTGAAAATGCCGGTATTTTAGAGTCCGTCTTAATAGATCGAGGATTTGAGCTAACATACATTGAAGCGCCCCTTGTCAATTTTGAACACTATGATGTGACAGAAGCTGATTTAGTCATCGTCTGTGGAGCCCCAATTGGCGCATATGACGAACAGCTCTATCCATTCTTAACAGACGAAATCAAATTTATTACAGATCGTATAAATAGTAAAAAGCCATTACTTGGTATCTGTTTAGGTGCCCAACTCATATCCCGTATTATGGGAGGTCACGTAGGACCTATGAAACATGGGAAAAAAGAAATTGGATTTGGTCCAATAGAATACACTACTGAAGGCGCCTCCTCCCCATTGGCATTACTAGGCAATGTACCAGTTCTTCACTGGCATGGCGATGAATTTGAAATTCCTAAAGGTGCTGTGAGACTTGCTAAAACAGAGCTATGCCAAAATCAAGCATTCTCCGTAGGCACTCACATTCTAGGCCTTCAATTTCATATGGAGGCTGATCCTGCATTTATTGAAAGTTGGCTTGTGGGCCATTGTGCTGAGCTTTCTAACGCAGGTATCGATATTCCTAGACTCAGAGAAGACGCTAAGCGTCTACACCAAGAATTACCAGCTGCAGGAAAAGCAGCATGTATTGCTTGGCTTGAACAAAACCATTTATAAAAGTAAAAACCGCCTTAGTTCTACTAAGGCGGTTTTTACTTGTTTCTTATATATATCCCTTACATATATACACGAAATCATGGATTTCAGGTCCGATAACACATTCCCCAATGTGTCATTTTTTCCACATTTCGTATTGTACATCAAACAAATTGAATATGCAAGATTTTTTTCATAAACTTTTCATAAATTATTCTATTTTTTTCAATATAACTAGCAATCCAAAATAAAACTTTGTAGATTCTATCTATATCAAAGCTATATATCGAATAATTTAAACTTTAGGTTTTATATGAAAATCCATCGCATAAATGATATTCAAAATTAATATTTTGAATACTAATCAGTAAGATTAAACAATTTTATGCTGCCATGTACCTCGAACAAATCGGAAATAGGAACAACATAATCGTAAAGACTGGTCAGAGCACAACGATAACCATGCGCCTAAAAGACCTAAGCCAAAGGTAATACACAATAGATACGTAATAATAGGTCGTATAATAGCTACACTAACAAGGGAGTATTTCATAATATAATATGTATCCCCCGCTCCTTTTAGTACACCGGAGTATACTTGCTGTAAAGCTTGAGGAAAGGCCGCAATGGCCATAAGCCCCATTAAGGCACCAGCTAACGTAACGACTTCACTTTCACGTGTATATAACTGTACCAATAAATCACCAGGGCCAATAAATATGAGTGCACTTACAAGGCCTACGACCAGTCCGATTCGGGCACCGATTTTACCATAGACACGTGCAATATCTGGACGTTTATGTCCAAGGTTTTGCCCCGTATGAGATGCCCCTGCAAAGCCAAGTCCCATGGCAAAGTAATAGAATATATCCATCAAATTCATACACACATAGTGTGCTGCTAATGGTACCGCCCCTAAGGATGCAACGATCATTGTGTACGTATACATACCAAATCGTTCAAAAAACTGTTCCCCTAATGAGCTACCACCTACGTGGAACATAGTATGCAAAACGGTTCGTTCAAACTTCCACTTTGAAGGATGTCGCAAAGTTAATCCTGTAGTCGTATGCTGTGAGATAGTACGCAATAGCAACAAAGCAATAAGAGCACTACTGATCATAGTGGACACCCCTGCCCCCATAACACCGAGTTCAGGAAAGAAACCAATACCATAAATCAAGAAGAAGTTCATTATAGTATTTAAAATATTACCTACTACATTGGACTTAAAAATAACCTTGGTATTGCCATACCCAATAAGGGCGGCCCCTACAATTTGACTAAAAGATTGGAATATTAGACTAATGACAATAAAACGGCCATACCATACAGCCGTTTCTATATAGCCGTCTTCGGCACCTGTAAAGCGTAAGATATGCTCTAAATTAAAGAAACATATTGCCAATAAAGGTACATAAATCAAGAAATTCAAGAGTATGGATTGCTTAAGAACGGCATTCATACCATCAACTTCACTTTCACCGTGGCGGCGAGCTATAATAGCCGTTACCGCAATCGACAAAGCGCGACAGAATATGAGCATCACCATCTCTGGCTGCCCCATAATACCAACTGAGGCAAGTGCGGAGGCACCGAGGGCCCCTACCATGGCTAAATCAATAGCTGTCATAAACTGTAGCATCAAACCTTGTAATGTAGCAGGCCAAGCTATTTTCAAATAATTGCCATACATCTGCTTTGTTGTACCTACAGGACCTAATCGTTCTGTAGCGGGCAACATAGCATCAATGGACAACCATCGTTGTATGCGGTCTAACATAGTAACTCCTATTCATGCAAGATCGTATAAGATTGAGCTATCTATTAGCCCCAATATCTTCTGTATTATATCACAACAATATATGAAAAGTCATTCATGTATAATGATTTTATTTAATAATCTATATCAAAATTGCAAAAGAACCTCTTACAGTGTTTGAATATACCCTACCAGGTATCCCAACATATAAGAGGTTCTTTTAATTTTCAGAAAATATTATATCAGTCTATTCTATGAAATTAATTATCAATTATCAACCTTTGGATGCCAACAATTGACTAACTGCTGCACGCAAGTCTTCTAAGCCTTGTTTAGTTTCAGCTAGTTCTTGACGTTGACGCTCATTTTCAGCTTCCAACGTATTGAGACGAGCCGCTTGATCTGCGATAACAGTTTTTTGTTCACTATTTTCTTTTTTGAGACTAGATACTTCATCTTGCATTACATACACAGAGCTAATAGGGCCTGCTTTGTAACGATCAGGAATATTTTTCTTTTCTGAGCTAGAGCCAAATTTGTGCGTTACACCTGCATTGACCATGTTGCGGTTTGCACCAAGAGATACACCAACGTTGAACATTGTATCTTCATTTGTATAATGTGCAAGACCTAAGGCCGCTGCTGTTTCACCGCGATAGTTACCAACACCAGCCATCACTTGAGTTGGTTCCAATGGGTCATATTGAATTGGTTTCAACGCTGCCATTGCTGCTGCATGCGCACCTACGCGTTGTACCTCACCGGCTACTTGACCAATAGCATCACCGATTCTAGCATTAGATGCTTTCAACTGACTAACATTAACTGCATCAGTATCATCTGTACCAGGTGCAATACCTTTAAGTTGGTTATTACCATTATTAAGGCCATCCTTAGTCAAGGAAATAGTGCCTGCATTAGGATTATTAGGATTTGCACTGCCTGGTGTAATTGTTATGCCATTACCATCTGTGACAGTTGTGTTACCTGCTGCATCTTTAAATGTAGCAGACTTCATATCCTTCAGTTCAGGATTTACTGCATAACTAATTGTTTTACCTACTTGGCTAACCATCATATTATTGCCCGCTTTGAAAGTAACTGTTTCATCAGTTTTTACTTTTTCAGCTGTTGCAGTTGGTGTGCTGTTAACACCAGAGCCTTCTGTACCAATAGTTGCATTCCAGCCAGCATTTTCAACGGCAGATTTAACTTGATCTTCCGTAGCAGCACGGCCAGGCGCAATGTTATTTGGATCCCAAGTTTTATTAGTTAATCCTGTAACAACACCATCTTTGCCATTTACAGCAACAGGATTATTGCCACCTGTAGTAATGATGCCATCTTTACCATCGATACCTACAGTACCAATTGTGGCCTTGCCATCCTTACCATCAAGAACAATCTTATCGCCAGCTTTTACAGAACCATTTTTGCCATCGATAGCAACTGCATTAGCACCATCACCAGCTTTAATAGTACCATCTGTGCCATTAATTGCTACAGCATTACCATCTTTACCGGCTTTAATAGTACCAGTTGTACCATCTACAGTAACTGCCTTAGTTGGATCTGTGCCCAATGTAACCTTATCATTCAACTTGTTATCGTAAATGATATGTCCATCAGCGGCAGTAGTTTTAGTCAATACAATATTGCCTGTAGTACTACCAGCACTTTCACCACCATTAGCAGTCAATTCTGTTTTAGACGCCTTAGACTTAGCTTCTAATTGACGTACATTGACAGCATCTGTGTCATCTGTACCGTCTGCAATGTTAGAAATCTTATTGCCACCATTATCGAGGCCATCCTTAGTTAAGGATACAGGATTTTTACCAGCTGCAGTAATGGTTACACCATCTTTAGTAAGAGCCGTGTTATTACCATTGCCATCATCGATAACTGTGCTATCTGCTGTAGAAGTATTTGTTTTTGTACCATCCGTAATCTTAGTACCATCTGCAGTTGTTGCTGTAGACTTAGTACCATCTGCTACTGTATTACCAGCTGCAGTAGATGTATTGGTTTGAGTACCCGCAGTTTGTGTAATAGAATCACCATTGATAACAGTTGTGTTATTACCAGTACCGTTGAAGCTTGCAGAGTTCATATTCACAAGGTCTTTATTCAAGGAATATGTGAAGTCACGCTCATTTTGGTTGATTGTGATATTTTCACCAGCAATCATAGTAACCTTTGCATCTTTACCTACTTTGGCATCTGTCTTAGTACCAGTTTGTTTACCAGATGTAGCAGCATCTTTATCGGCTGTAATTTGCCATGTTTGGTTAGCTGCAGCATCAGCGACTACTTTCAATTGATCCTCGGTAGCAGCACGGCCAGAAACAGCATTACCATCCCAAGTCGTATTAGCGAGACCTGTTACATGGTTATTTGTACCATCTACTGTAACGCCACCAATATTAGCAGCTTTACCTGTAATTGTACCAGTAGTACCATCTAACGTTACCGCCTTATTACCACCCGTTGTAATTGTATTATTTACACCATCAATAGCTGCACTACCAATAGTAGCTTTACCAGCTGTACCATCAATAACAATAGCATTAGCACCGGTACCAAATGTCAATGTATCATTAAGTTTTACATTGTAAATTGTATGACCATCTGCAGCAGTTGTAGACGTTAATTTTACATTACCAGTTGTTGCATTAGCTGCTTCATCATCATTAGCAGTGATTTCTGTTTTAGATGCTTTTTTAGCTGCATTAATAGCATCTGCTACATTCTTAGCTGTTGCCACACCATCAGTATCAGGGCCTGTAATAGTGCCATCTGTACCAGCTGTAATAGCCGCTGTTTTTACATCATATTTAACAACACCTGCATCATCGATAGTAGTAGTTGTTAACGTGCCATCTTTAAAGTTCAAGCCATCAGCCAAGGATACTTGTTTTGCGGTACCATCATTTGCTTTATAAGACAATTTAGTCTTAGTCGCCACTTTAGCGCCATCAATTGTTACCTTGTAGTCCTTAGTTGTGCCATCTGCACTTGGTGTTCCTGTAACAGTCAACGGATTATCCGCATCAGTTGTATCAGTACTTACTGTAACTGCACTTACCGCAGATTTCTTAACCTCTGCTTCAGATACTTTTACAGTTAAGTTTTTACCGTCTGCATCAGTTGTTACGTATTTACCGTCACCTTTGATGCCCAATGTATCATCTTTAAGATTTACTACACCGGCGGATGTATTAGTATCTCCAGCAAATTTCAAATTGATTGCATCAGTGCTTGCTTTAGCTGCCTTGTTGATAGCATCTGCTACATTTTTAGCTGTTGCTAAGCCATCATCACCTGTTACAGATGCTGCACCTGTAGTGGCATTACTATCGATAGTAGCACGTTTTGTAGAAATTTCTACAGTATCACTATTCATCTTCGTAGAAATGAAATCACCAGTAGCACCTTTTACATTGAATGCTACATCACCATCTTTTAAAGATTGACTAGATGTTGTGCCACTATCTGCACCAAGGGACACTTTACGGCTCACAGCCGCTGCAGCATCATTGATCTTGGTCTTAGTATCATCATTAATATCAAATGTTACCTTACCATCATTATCTACAGTAGCTTTAGTCATTGTGCCATCTACAAAGTCTAAACCTTTAGACAATTTAACAGACTTAGCATCTGTATCAGCAGCTGTATTAGCACGGTATATTAAAGTTTGGCTCGCAACAGTATCTTTCAACTGTTTTACATTTACCACATCAGTATCATCTGTACCTTCTGCAACCTCTTTAATTTTGTTGCCACCAGCGTTGATTTCATCAAGTGTAAATTGGATTGTTTTACCCGCAGCATTTTGGAAGGCCATACCTGTTGCGCCGCCTTCCGCATTATTACCGTCTTCATCACTAAACAAAAGATTTTTAGAGGTAAGTGCAGAATTATTAGAAGCTGTTATCACTTGAACACGATCAAGACCAACTATTGTTCTTTGTTCATTGGGATCTCCAATTGCAGCTCCATTAGAAACGACCACACCATCATGATTAATTAAAGAGTATTCATCAGAACCAGCCAATTTAAACTTAGCACTGCTAGTGCCTCCATCAATTGTAATAGTTTCTACTCCCATTTTGGAGTCTTCAAGGGAAATAGAGCTAAGTTTCTTAAGGTCTTTATTTAATGTAGTAGCAATATTTTTACCAGTTTGTGTAACTGTAATATTGTTATCACCAGTAAAGTCTACAGTATCACCACCGGCTACAGTAGTCGGTGTATCACCATTAGCAGATAGCTTCCATGCTGCACCGTCTTTAGCTTGGCTAGCCGCTTTGTTAATAGCATCGGCCACGTTCTTAGCAGTTGCTAAGCCATCATCACCGGTAACAGAGGCAGTACCTGCAGCATCATTGTTGATAGTGGAACGTTTTGTAGAAACTTCTACAGTGTCGCCATTCATCTTCGTAGAAATGAAATCACCAGTAGCACCTTTTACATTAAATGCTACATCACCATCTTTTAAGGATTGACTAGATGTAGTACCACTATCTGCACCAAGAGAAATATTACGAGCTACTGCATTAGAAGAATTATCTACTTTAGTTTTAGTATCTGTATCTAAACCAACAGTAACAGTTTGACCATTTACAGTTGCAGTCACACCATTAGCACCAGCTACATTAAGTTTTTGGTTTTTAAGATCAATAGTACCGTTATTAGTGCCATCTGTAATATTTAAATTTTGGGACAAGTTAGCAACAGCTTGCTTAACATCACCAATATTTGCTGCATTAGTATCAGTTGTACCGCCACTAGCAACATTAGTAATTGTTTTGTTACCTCCGTTGATACCATCAGTTTTATCAATGGAGATACCACCTACAGTTACTTTATCTGTTGTGATACCAGTACCTGTAATTGCAGTCGTACCATTTGTTAAGCCAGATGTATTCATTACTGTGTTACCAGCAGTAATAGAATCTACTGTAAGATCTTTCTTTGTGGCTACAGTAATTTTCTTTTTATCTGTACCATCTTGAGTAATCAAGATATTATCGCCATTAATAAGATCTACTGTGTCCCCACCTTGTACAGATGTTTTATCTGTTGTGCTGGAATTTGTTGTAAGATTCCATGCTGCACCAGCTTTAGCTGCATCAGCTGCTTTATTGATAGCATCGGCTACATTTTTAGATGTTGCTAAGCCATCATCACCTGTTACAGATGCTGCACCTGTATTGGCATCGCTAGTAATAGCTGCACGCTTAGTGGAAATTTCAACAGTGTTGCCATTCATCTTCGTAGATACTAAGTCACCTGTCGCAGCTTTTACATTGAATGCCACATCACCATCTTTTAAGGATTGGCTAGATGCTGTGCCGCTATCTGCACCAAGAGAGATGTTATGAGCTACTGCTGTAGACGCATTATCTACTTTAGTTTTTGTAGCTGCATCAAGACCTACTGTAACAGTTTGGCCATTTACAGTTGTAGTTACACCATTAGTGCCAGATACAGTAAGCTTTTGATTTTTAAGGTTAATAGCACCATCTGTAGTGCCATCAGAAACAGTAAGGTTTTGAGATAAACCATCTACTGCTTTATTGATAGAATCTGCTACATTTTTAGCAGTCGCTACCCCATCTGTAGGACTATTTACTTTAGCTTTACCATCAGCGTCATTAGTAATAGTTTCAGTGGCAGTAGAAATTGTTACAGTACCATTTGTACCTACAGTTGCTTTTGTAAAAGTACCATCCGTAAAGTTTAATCCATTCGCCAAGGATACTTTATTTGCATTACTACCATTAGCTTTGTATGTTAATTGTGTTTGATTAGCTAGCTTTGTAGTATCGATACCAATAGCATAATCCTTGGAGTTAGTACCTGCTGTTGGTGTAATTGTAATAGGATTATCTGCCGTATTAGCCTTGCTTACAGTTACCGCACCTACAGCTAAGTCTTTTACTTTTGCTGCATCAACAGCTACTTGTACACCTGTAGCAGAGGCCTTAGTAGTAACTAGATCGCCATCACCAGCCACTTTAAAGGTTGCGTCACCATCTTTAAGATACTTAAGACCTGTAGACCCTGTGTCACCTGTTAAACCAATACCTTTAGTCGTAGCATTAACCGTATTTTTGTCTAGACCAACAACAAGACTACCATTATTTGTACCCACTAAATCAGTTCTAATACCATTGGCACCGATTACTTTTAGTGGACTTTCACTAAGCTTAACACTGCCAGTTTTAGAATTTGTATCTAGGTTTAATGTAACAGCATCTACAGCATTCTTTACATCTGTAATATTAGCTGCATTAGTACCTATATTACCACCGCTAGAAACGTTGGTAATTTGCTGTCCCCCTACACTAATACCATCGGTACCAAACTTAACAGTTTTCGTAGCAGTTTTTGCAGTTAAACCATCACGAGTTATGGTCACATTATTACTACCAGTAGTCGGACCAATTTGAAGCGTTGTATTACTCAATACATTATCGCCGGCTTTAAATGAATCGCCAGTAAAGTTTCTACCTTTTACAGAACCATTTGTACCATCTAGAGTAATTTGGTTACCACCAGAAGAAACAGTAACGGTTTTATTAGCTTTCACAGTATCTACAGTAATCGCCTTATTCAAAGAAGTAGTAATTTTTTTGCCACTACGCGTTACTGTAATATTGTTGTCCCCACCAAAGATTACAGTATCTGATTTATTGATTACTTCAGGCGCTGTAGAAGTATTCTCAGCAGCTAATTTCCAATGATATGCATTGGCAGAAATAGCTTTATTGATAGCATCTGCTACATTTTTAGAATCAGCCATGCCTGTAGCATTTGCAGAAGCTTGACCATTTGTGACATCAATATTTTGTGTTTTACCAGAAATTGTAAGGTTCTGACCGTTGGCAGATGTTGTAATATATGTATTATCGCCCTTAAGGCCTAATGTGCTCTTTGCAATATTCACATTGCCAGTATTTACATTACCAGAGAATGCAAGGTTAACACTCTTTAATTGGGCTACGTTAACTGCATCTGTATCTCTTGTACCTGCTGCAAGGCCTGTAAGTTGACGTGTTACAGTACTACCATTACCAATAGAAACGGCACCTGTTGTACTAGTAAGTACATTGCCATTCAAACCAGAATAAACATCTGTACGGTTTGTATTAGGATTATAACCCTTATTAGCAGTACCGCCTGCTACATCAGCAACGGAATCACGCCCTAAGGCAACACCACCATCAACGGTAACGCTAGAATCAGGACCAATAGCAACAGATTTAACTGCACTTGCATTAGCTCTAGTACCAATAGCAATAGAATGTTGAGATGTGGAATTAACGCGACTACCTATGGCAATTGATTCTAAACCATTAGCTGTCGTAGCAGAGCCGATTGCAAGAGCTCTATTGCCTGTAGCTTTCGTTGGCGTAGATCCATATGAACCAATGGCAATAGTTCCATCATCATTGGCTGTAGCACTAGCACCTAACGCCACAGAGTTAGCACCTTTAGCAGTTACATTCATACCAGTAGCAACACTGTTAAAGGCAATCGACTGAGCAGCTTGACCAACTGCGACACCGCCTAAATCAGACTTAGTTCCATTAGTACCAACAGCAACACCATTTGCACCTTTTGAAGTGGTAAAAGCACCGATAGCTATACCACTCTCGCCTGTGACAGAACTTTTTCTACCGATGGCAATACTGTTATCTGCACTTGAAGAGCTCTCGCCCCCAATAGCGACACCATACTGATTAGTCGCATTGGCTAACATACCGATACCAACACCTGCAGTTCCACCAGCCTTTGCCCTAGATCCCAATGCAGTAGAGGATCCACCAGATGCAACAGTACCATGGCCAAATGCAGTGGCATCATTATTAGATGCAGTGGCATCAGCACCTAAAGCACTAGCATAGTTCCCTGTTGCCTTAGTACCATAACCAACTGCCACAGCAGCATCCTCGGACGCAACGGATTTAGCACCTAACGCTGTAGTACTTCCCGATGTAGCTTGAGCTAATAACCCCAATGCAACTGTAGATTGACCTGTTGCATTAGCACCTGCACCAACTGCTGTAGCAGGTAGTGCAGGATCTGCTTCTGTTGCTGTTGCTACACTATAATAACCAATAGCAATGGATTGGTTGCTACCAGAACTAGCAAAATTACCAATAGCTAGACCATTAGTTTTACCACTAGTTACGCTACCATTTGCAATAGCTGCAGATGGTTGATCGCCCACTGCCGCTGCAACATCAATTACACTTGCAGTCTGCATCGCCAAGGCAGCCAAGATACTCGCTACTACAATTTTCTTTTTCCCTGTTTTATTTTTTGCCATTTCAGATACTACAACGTAGCACTGTTTAGACTTAGACCAAATGACTTTAAATATCTTATTCATACATTTTCCTTCTTTAAATTACTAACCCTCAACTATATGAATCATATGTTCCACACTTCTCTCAGTCTGGAAATAATGAAAGCTACACAGACTTTCATTTATAAAATCTATCTTTAATTTTACCATAATTCATCTAATTTTCTCAATTTAAAAGTGTAATTTTTGGATATTTACTATTATCTCAATTATGCATAGAGTATGCTTAAACACGCAGTATCATCATAATTCATTTACAATTCACCTTAATAAATTGCATATTATATGAATTTTTATGCTACTAATTGAGAACGAAAAGAATATTAGATTTCATTACAAAATTAATCACCGTCTAAAAATATTCATAAATTATTCATTATATACAGTTTTATCGATATTTTTATTAATTATTAAATTAGAATTTTCAGACTATTTTATTTTACAGATATAGCTTTAATAAACTATTTTTGTTTTCATACTAAAAAGAGCCTCCTCTTTCGAGGAAGGCTCTTTTCATTTTTACATATCCATTCACGGGATATACATAGTTCTAACTATATGTACAATATGATTATGCTTTATTTGCCAACAATTGGTTAACTGCTGCTTTCAACGCATCAATTTCAGATTGTTGTTGTTCAAGCTTGGATTTGTACTCTTCATTTTGGTTACGTAAGTGACTTACTTCATCTTGCATTACGTAGATAGAGCTAATAGGACCAGCTTTATAACGTTCTGGAATCGCATCTTTTCTATCACGGCTACCACCAAATTTATGAGTTACACCAGCATTAATCATGTTATGGCTAGAACCAAGTGTAACACCAATATTAAACATTGTATCTTCAGTTTTGTAATGGGCAAGACCGATTGCACCCGCTGTTTCACCACGGTAGTTACCAATACCAGCCATGATTTGTGTTGGTTCCAATGGATCGTATTGGATTGGTTT
>OBUY01000329.1_pt1 | contig 21528 bp, 19 predicted proteins | sample 1475781 | NCBI WGS metagenome assembly OBUY01 (sample SAMEA2579912, study PRJEB22360) | human gut metagenome | biome: human gut; feature: human-associated habitat; material: faeces | place: Denmark | collected 2008/2010 | reverse complement strand
CACCGCGACCAAATGTTGGAGCAAGACTTGCTACCGTTGGTCCGTGTCAGACGCGTGCCTGGTTGTCTACCGCCAGCATCCCGAGGGAGCGAGCAAATTTTTGGGTCAGCATCCCGGTTTCGTTGCTGGCACCGGAAGCACACAGCATACCGGTAGAAAGCCAACGGTTAACCGTTACGCCCTGCTCGTTCTTCTCAATAAAGTTGGCATCACGGTCAGCTTTCATCAGCTTCGCAATACGGGAAAATGCTTCATCCCAGCTAATACGCTGCCATTTATCTGAACCTGGAGCGCGATATTCCGGGTAACGCAGACGGTTTTCACTGTTCACGTAGTCCAGCAAACCGGCCCCTTTCGGGCACAGCGCACCGCGGCTTACCGGATGATCCGGATCACCCTCAATGTGATAAATCGCTTCTCTGGCGTTTTTAGCTCCATCACCCAGGCTATACATCAATAGCCCGCAACCTACGGAACAGTATGTGCAGGTGTTACGGATCTCTTTTGCGCGTAATAATTTATAGTTTCGCGCCTGAGCCAGTGCTTGCTTCGGGGCAAAGCCCAATGCTGCTACTGTTGTTCCAGCCATACCGCCCGCGCAGATTTTAAAAAATTGTCTGCGACTGACGTCCATTGCTTTCCTCTTTTTACACGGGTGTAACTGCGCGAGGAAACTAACAGTAAAATTCCGAATCTTTTTGCGCCAAATCAAAAAGAACGCCTGTTTGCCACAAAATAGTTCGCCTTTACAAATTGACCTACCTCAATAGCGGTAGAAAAAGTCACCACGTCCTGACAGGCAGGTTAAAAAAATGCTATAAATTTCAGCGCGATTTTTAATGGCAAGAGAGAAAAAAGAGCAAATATGACAAAACAAAAAGCAACACTCATTGGCCTGATTGCGATCATCTTGTGGAGCACGATGGTTGGGTTGATTCGTGGGGTCAGTGAGGGGCTCGGTCCGGTAGGAGGAGCAGCGGCGATCTATTCATTAAGCGGACTACTATTAATATTCACTGTTGGATTCCCACGTCTTCGGCAGATCCCGAAAGGCTATTTACTTGCTGGCAGCGTATTGTTTGTCAGCTATGAAATTTGCCTCGCGCTTTCTTTGGGATACGCGGCCACCCGCCATCAGGCCATTGAAGTCGGTATGGTGAACTATCTATGGCCCAGCCTGACGATTCTTTTTGCCATTCTTTTTAACGGACAAAAAACAAATTGGCTGATTATTCCAGGATTGCTTTTCGCGTTGATGGGTGTTTGTTGGGTGCTGGGCGGTGAGAATGGCCTGAAATATAATGAAATAATCAATAATATCACTACCAGCCCATTAAGTTATTTTCTGGCGTTTATTGGTGCCTTTATCTGGGCGGCTTATTGCACGGTAACCAATAAATATGCCCGTGGATTTAACGGCATTACCGTTTTCGTTCTTCTGACGGGTGCAAGCCTATGGGTTTACTATTTTCTGTCGCCACAACCAGAGATGGTTTTTAGCACCCCTGTCATCGTCAAACTCATTTCTGCGGCTTTTACTTTAGGATTTGCTTATGCCGCCTGGAATGTCGGTATTTTACATGGCAATGTCACTATTATGGCAGTAGGGTCTTATTTTACCCCCGTACTTTCGTCAGCGCTTGCTGCCGTGCTGCTCAGCGCACCGCTGTCGCTCTCATTCTGGCAAGGCGCACTGATGGTCTGTGGCGGTTCTCTGCTCTGCTGGCTGGCGACACGTCACCGATAAATAAAGATGACAAGATGAGGCCAACGCTTCATACAGCAACAAAACACGTTCAGGGATATGCGGATTTAAAAATTAGTGAAGGCAATGATATATTTTTGTTACATTCAGTAACACATAAGCCTTCAGATAATCCGCTTTCTCACCGCGCGGCTGTGCTTTCTTATCTATTCTTTCATTCAGCACTTCACTCTATTCATCCTTAATTCTAAAAACGGGCGGTTGCGCCCAACGTCCTGTCTTTTCTTTTTTTCATTAACAATGTGTGCATGCGAGGAAGAATATGGCACTGCAAAATGAGAAAAACAATCGTTATCTTTTGCGCGACTGGAAGCCAGAAAATCCGGCATTCTGGGAAAATAAAGGAAAGCATATAGCACGAAGAAATCTCTGGATATCAGTCAGTTGTTTACTTCTTGCGTTCTGTGTCTGGATGTTATTTAGCGCTGTCGCCGTTAATCTCAACAAAATCGGCTTTAATTTTACTACCGATCAACTTTTTTTATTAACCGCATTACCCTCCGTTTCGGGCGCATTATTACGTGTTCCCTACTCCTTTATGGTGCCAATATTTGGTGGACGTCGCTGGACCGTTTTTAGTACCGCTATCCTGATTATTCCCTGCATCTGGCTCGGTTTTGCCGTGCAAAATACAGCTACTCCCTTCGGTGTATTTATTGTAATTGCTCTGCTGTGCGGTTTTGCGGGCGCAAACTTTGCTTCAAGTATGGGAAATATCAGTTTTTTCTTCCCGAAAGCCAAACAAGGTAGCGCACTTGGCATTAATGGCGGACTGGGTAATTTAGGCGTCAGCGTGATGCAACTGGTTGCGCCGCTGGTGATTTTTGTTCCGGTATTTGCCTTTCTTGGTGTTAATGGCGTACCGCAGGCCGATGGCTCTGTGATGTCACTGGCTAATGCTGCCTGGATTTGGGTGCCATTGTTGGTCATTGCCACCATTGCTGCCTGGTCAGGGATGAATGATATTGCCAGTTCACGTGCATCAATTGCCGACCAGTTACCTGTGTTACAACGCCTGCATCTCTGGCTGTTGAGTCTGCTCTACCTCGCCACTTTTGGCTCGTTCATCGGCTTTTCCGCGGGTTTTGCCATGCTGGCAAAAACGCAGTTCCCGGATGTGAATATTCTGCAACTGGCGTTTTTTGGTCCGTTTATCGGTGCCATTGCGCGATCGGTTGGCGGCGCTATCTCCGATAAGTTCGGCGGCGTTCGCGTTACGCTTATCAACTTTATTTTTATGGCTCTGTTCAGTGCGTTGCTGTTTCTGACGTTACCCGGCACGGGTTCAGGTAATTTCATTGCGTTTTACGCCGTATTTATGGGGTTGTTCCTGACGGCGGGTCTGGGAAGTGGCTCTACTTTCCAGATGATTGCCGTCATCTTCCGCCAGATAACCATTTATCGGGTGAAGATGAAAGGCGGTAGCGATGAAGAAGCACAGCGAGAAGCAATCACCGAAACCGCCGCCGCACTTGGCTTTATCTCGGCAATTGGTGCAGTTGGCGGCTTTTTTATTCCACAGGCGTTTGGCATGTCGCTGAATATGACCGGCTCGCCGGTTGGCGCGATGAAAGTGTTTTTAATCTTTTACATCATCTGTGTGCTGCTGACCTGGCTGGTCTATGGTCGGCGGCAGTTTAGCCAAAAATAAGAGATCGATGCCTGATGCGACGCTGATGCGTCTTATCAGTCCTACAACCGTGTCGCACCCGTAGGTCGGGGTCGGATAAGACGTTTACGCCGCATCCGACAAGGCATCAGATCCCAAATCATTCCTGGAGCAGGAGTCATGTCATGAGTAAACTTTTGGATCGCTTTCGCTACTTCAAACAAAAGGGCGAAACCTTTGCCGATGGCCACGGACAGGTGATGCATAGCAACCGCGACTGGGAGGACAGCTATCGACAACGTTGGCAATTCGACAAAATCGTGCGCTCCACCCACGGCGTTAACTGTACTGGCTCCTGTAGCTGGAAAATCTATGTCAAAAACGGCCTGGTAACGTGGGAAATCCAGCAGACCGACTACCCGCGTACCCGCCCTGACCTGCCCAATCATGAACCCCGCGGCTGCCCACGCGGCGCAAGCTACTCATGGTATCTCTACAGCGCCAACCGCCTGAAATACCCACTAATTCGTAAGCGGTTAATCGAATTGTGGCGCGAAGCACTTAAACAGCACAGCGATCCGGTGCTGGCGTGGGAATCGATTATGCATGACCCGCAAAAGTGCTTAAGCTACAAACAGGTGCGCGGACGCGGCGGGTTTATCCGCTCCAACTGGCAGGAGCTGAATCAACTGATTGCCGCTGCTAACGTCTGGACTATCAAAACTTACGGGCCGGATCGCGTTGCCGGATTCTCTCCGATTCCGGCAATGTCGATGGTCTCTTACGCCGCAGGAACACGCTATCTGTCACTACTCGGCGGCACCTGCTTAAGTTTCTATGACTGGTATTGCGACCTGCCACCCGCCTCACCGATGACCTGGGGCGAGCAAACCGACGTCCCTGAATCTGCCGACTGGTATAACTCCAGCTATATCATCGCCTGGGGGTCTAACGTACCGCAGACACGCACGCCAGACGCCCACTTCTTTACTGAAGTACGCTACAAAGGCACCAAAACTATCGCCATTACTCCTGACTACTCGGAGGTGGCGAAACTGTGCGACCATTGGCTGGCTCCGAAGCAAGGCACCGATAGCGCGCTGGCGATGGCGATGGGGCATGTGATTTTAAAAGAGTTTCATCTCGATAATCCCAGCGATTACTTTACCAACTACTGCCGCCGCTACAGCGATATGCCGATGCTGGTGATGCTGGAACCGCGTGACGATGGCAGCTACGTTCCCGGACGAATGATTCGCGCGTCCGATCTGGTGGATGGACTGGGTGAAAGCAATAACCCGCAGTGGAAAACCGTGGCATTTAATACCGCAGGTGAACTGGTCGTGCCCAACGGTTCGATTGGCTTTCGCTGGGGCGAAAAAGGCAAATGGAATCTGGAATCCATTGCCGCAGGTGCAGAAACCGATTTGTCATTAACCCTGCTCGGCCAACACGACGCTGTCGCTGGCGTGGCTTTCCCCTACTTTGGCGGCATTGAAAATCCGCATTTTCGCAGCGTAAAACACGAACCCGTCCTGGTGCGTCAGTTACCTGTTAAAAACCTGACATTAGCCGATGGCAACACCTGTCCGGTCGTCAGCGTTTATGATCTGGTGCTGGCAAACTACGGCCTCGATCGCGGGCTGGAGGACGAAAACAGCGCGAAAGATTACGATGAAATCAAAGCCTACACCCCGGCCTGGGGTGAGCAAATTACCGGTGTACCGCGCCAGTATATTGAAACCATCGCCCGTGAATTTGCCGATACCGCCCATAAAACCCACGGGCGCTCGATGATTATCCTCGGTGCTGGCGTCAACCACTGGTATCACATGGATATGAACTACCGTGGGATGATCAATATGTTGATTTTCTGCGGTTGTGTCGGGCAAAGCGGCGGCGGCTGGGCGCATTACGTTGGTCAGGAAAAACTGCGCCCGCAAACCGGCTGGCTGCCGCTGGCATTTGCGCTGGACTGGAACCGGCCACCGCGCCAGATGAACAGCACTTCGTTTTTCTACAATCACTCCAGCCAATGGCGCTATGAAAAAGTCACCGCCCAGGAACTGCTCTCACCGCTGGCCGATGCCAGTAAATACAGCGGTCATCTGATTGATTTCAACGTTCGCGCTGAGCGCATGGGTTGGCTACCTTCCGCGCCGCAACTGGGGCGTAACCCGCTCGGGCTGAAAGCCGAAGCCGATAAGGCCGGATTATCACCCACCGAATTTACCGCTCAGGCGTTGAAGTCAGGCGAGTTACGCATGGCCTGCGAACAGCCGGACAACGGCAGCAATCATCCGCGTAACCTGTTTGTCTGGCGCTCTAACCTGCTTGGCTCCTCCGGCAAGGGTCACGAGTATATGCAGAAATATCTGCTGGGTACGGAAAGTGGCATTCAGGGGCAAGAACTTGGGCCGACGGAGGGAATTCAACCGGAAGAAGTAGAGTGGCAAACCGCCGCGATAGAGGGAAAGCTCGACCTGCTGGTAACGCTCGATTTCCGTATGTCCAGCACCTGCCTGTTTTCCGATATCGTCCTGCCTACCGCCACGTGGTATGAGAAAGACGATATGAATACCTCGGATATGCATCCGTTTATTCATCCACTTTCTGCGGCGGTCGATCCCGCCTGGGAATCACGCAGCGACTGGGAAATCTACAAGGGTATCGCCAAAGCGTTCTCGCAGGTGTGTGTGGGCCATCTCGGCAAAGAAACTGACGTGGTACTTCAGCCATTGTTACACGACTCTCCGGCAGAGCTATCCCAACCTTGCGAAGTGCTCGACTGGCGCAAAGGTGAATGCGATCTGATCCCCGGCAAGACTGCGCCTAATATTGTGGCGGTGGAGCGCGACTACCCTGCTACCTACGAACGCTTTACCTCACTGGGGCCGTTGATGGACAAACTCGGCAACGGTGGTAAAGGTATTTCATGGAATACCCAGGATGAAATCGATTTCCTCGGCAAACTCAATTACACCAAACGCGATGGCCCGGCTCAGGGGCGTCCGCTGATTGATACCGCCATTGATGCATCGGAAGTGATTCTGGCGCTGGCACCGGAAACCAACGGCCATGTTGCGGTAAAAGCCTGGCAGGCGCTGGGTGAGATCACCGGACGCGAACATACTCATCTGGCGCGGCATAAAGAAGATGAAAAGATTCGCTTCCGCGATATTCAGGCGCAGCCGCGTAAAATCATCTCCAGCCCGACCTGGTCTGGCCTGGAAAGCGATCACGTCTCCTACAATGCGGGATACACCAACGTTCACGAGTTAATTCCGTGGCGCACGTTGTCTGGCCGTCAGCAGCTCTATCAGGATCACCCGTGGATGCGTGCCTTTGGCGAAAGTCTGGTGGCTTATCGCCCACCTATCGACACCCGTAGCGTTAGCGAAATGCGCCAGATCCCACCAAACGGCTTTCCGGAAAAAGCCCTTAACTTCCTGACACCGCATCAGAAATGGGGCATTCACTCCACTTATAGTGAAAACCTGTTGATGCTGACGCTCTCACGCGGTGGACCGATTGTCTGGATCAGCGAAACCGATGCCCGTGAACTGACTATTGTTGATAACGACTGGGTGGAGGTCTTTAACGCCAACGGTGCGCTGACTGCCCGCGCGGTAGTCAGCCAGCGTGTACCGCCGGGCATGACCATGATGTATCACGCTCAGGAACGGATTATGAATATCCCCGGCTCGGAAGTGACCGGAATGCGCGGCGGTATTCACAACTCGGTCACCCGCGTTTGTCCGAAACCGACGCATATGATTGGCGGTTACGCGCAACTGGCCTGGGGCTTTAACTACTACGGCACCGTCGGCTCGAACCGCGACGAGTTCATCATGATCCGCAAGATGAAGAACGTGAACTGGCTGGATGATGAAGGTCGCGATCAGGTACAGGAGGCGAAAAAATGAAAATACGTTCGCAAGTCGGCATGGTGCTTAACCTCGATAAATGTATCGGCTGTCACACCTGTTCGGTGACCTGTAAAAACGTCTGGACTGGACGCGAAGGTATGGAGTACGCGTGGTTTAATAACGTCGAAACCAAACCGGGCATTGGTTACCCGAAAAACTGGGAAGATCAGGAAGAGTGGCAAGGCGGCTGGGTTCGCGATGTCAATGGCAAGATCCGCCCGCGGCTGGGCAGCAAAATGGGCGTGATAACCAAAATCTTTGCCAATCCGGTGATACCGCAGATCGACGACTACTACGAACCTTTTACCTTCGACTATGAACATTTGCATAGCGCGCCGGAAGGTAAACACATTCCCACTGCGCGTCCACGTTCGCTGATCGACGGCAAACGGATGGACAAAGTGATCTGGGGGCCAAACTGGGAAGAACTGCTGGGCGGAGAGTTCGAAAAACGCGCCCGCGACCGCAACTTCGACGCCATGCAAAAGGAGATGTACGGTCAGTTTGAAAATACCTTCATGATGTATTTGCCGCGCTTGTGCGAACACTGCCTTAACCCAAGCTGTGTGGCGACCTGCCCCAGCGGCGCTATCTATAAACGCGAAGAAGACGGCATTGTGCTGATCGACCAGGACAAATGTCGTGGCTGGCGCTTATGCATCAGCGGTTGTCCGTACAAAAAAATCTACTTTAACTGGAAAAGCGGCAAGTCAGAAAAATGCATCTTCTGTTATCCGCGAATTGAGTCCGGACAGCCAACGGTCTGCTCCGAGACCTGCGTAGGTCGCATTCGATATCTTGGTGTGCTGCTCTACGACGCCGACCGCATCGAAGAAGCGGCGAGCACGGAACGTGAAGTTGATCTCTATGAGCGCCAGTGCGAAGTGTTCCTCGATCCGCACGATCCCTCGGTGATCGAAGAAGCCCTGAAGCAAGGTATCCCACACAACGTGATTGACGCCGCCCAGCGTTCGCCGGTTTACAAAATGGCAATGGACTGGAAACTGGCGCTGCCGCTGCACCCTGAATATCGCACCCTGCCGATGGTCTGGTATGTGCCACCGCTGTCACCCATTCAGTCTTACGCCGACGCGGGCGGACTGCCCAAAAGCGAAGGCGTGCTGCCGGCCATCGAAAGCCTGCGTATTCCGGTGCAATACCTCGCCAATATGTTAAGTGCGGGTGATACCGGCCCTGTACTACGGGCACTGAAACGGATGATGGCGATGCGGCACTATATGCGTTCGCAAACCGTAGAAGGCGTAACTGATACCCGCGCAATTGACGAAGTGGGTTTGAGCGTCGCCCAGGTCGAAGATATGTATCGCTATCTCGCTATCGCCAACTATGAAGATCGGTTTGTCATCCCAACCAGTCATCGGGAAATGGCGGGTGATGCGTTTGGAGAGCGTAACGGCTGTGGCTTTACCTTTGGCGACGGTTGCCACGGCTCTGATACCAAATTCAACCTGTTCAACAGTAGCCGGATCGATGCCATCGACATTACCGAAGTACGCAATAAAGCGGAGGGGGAATAATGCAAATCCTCAAAGTGATCGGCTTGTTGATGGAGTATCCGGACGAGCTGCTATGGGAGAACAAAGACGACGCACTGGCGCTGATTCGCCGTAACGCGCCGATGCTCACCGATTTCACCTGCGACCTGCTCAATGCACCGCTGTTGGATAAACAGGCTGAATGGTGTGAAGTGTTTGACCGTGGACGTACCACTTCGCTGCTGCTATTCGAACATGTTCATGCCGAGTCCCGCGATCGCGGTCAGGCAATGGTAGATCTGCTGGCGGAGTATGAAAAAGTCGGCCTGCAACTAAATTGTCGCGAGCTGCCTGATTATCTGCCGCTGTATCTGGAGTATTTAAGTGTGCTGCCGGATGACCAGGCTAAAGAAGGTTTGCTCAACGTTGCGCCAATCCTCGCCCTGCTTGGCGGACGCTTAAAACAACGCGAGGCACCGTGGTATCCGTTGTTTGACGCCCTGCTGCATCTGGCGGGAAGTACTCTTTCAAGTGACAGTGTCACAAAACAGATACGCAGCGAGGAGCGCGACGACACCCGTCAGGCGCTGGATGCAGTGTGGGAAGAGGAACAGGTGAAGTTTATTGAAGATAACGCCACGGCGTGTGACAGCTCGCCGCTTAATCAATATCAGCGACGCTTTAGCCAGGATGTCGCACCGCAGTATGTCGACATCAGTGCGGGAGGTGGGAAATGATTCAGTATCTGAACGTCTTTTTTTACGATATCTACCCGTACTTGTGTGGCACGGTTTTTATCCTCGGAAGCTGGCTGCGCTACGATTACGGACAGTACACCTGGCGTGCCTCCTCCAGCCAGATGTTGGATAAACGTGGAATGGTGCTGTGGTCGAACTTGTTCCATATCGGCATTCTGGGGATCTTCTTCGGCCATTTGTTTGGCATGCTAACGCCACACTGGATGTACGCATGGTTTCTGCCAGTGGCGGTAAAACAGCAGATGGCGATGATCCTCGGTGGTATTTGCGGTGTGCTGACACTGATTGGCGGAGCGGGGTTGCTGGTACGCCGTTTAACGAATCCGCGTATCAGGGCGACGTCTTCTGGTGCGGATATCCTGATCCTCGCCATTTTGTTAATTCAGTGCATTCTGGGGTTAACCACCATTCCCTTTTCAGCACAACATCCGGACGGCAGCGAAATGATGAAGCTGGTGGGCTGGGCGCAAAGCATCGTCACTTTCCAGGGCGGTGCATCGACGCATCTTGATGGTGTGGCTTATATCTTCCGCGTTCATCTGGTGTTAGGAATGACCATCTTCCTGCTCTTCCCGTTCACCCGACTGGTGCATGTGTGGAGTGCGCCGTTTGAGTACTTTACCCGTCGGTATCAGATTGTGCGCTCGCGGCGTTGATTCTCACGTTGGCCGGATTAGCCCTTCGCTCTCCGGCCACTTGCAGGCTATGCTAGTTCTCCAGCCACAGGAGAACGTTAATGAAACCGCAGGTTTACCACGTCGATGCTTTTACCTCTCAACCGTTTCGCGGCAATTCTGCCGGTGTTGTTTTCCCTGCCGATGATCTCAGCGAAGCGCAAATGCAGCTTATCGCCCGCGAATTAGGCCATTCTGAAACCGCTTTTCTGCTGCACAGCGACGACAGCGATGTGCGCATTCGCTACTTTACGCCAACGGTTGAAGTGCCGATTTGCGGTCACGCGACCGTGGCGGCGCACTATGTGCGTTCGAAGGTATCAGGTTTGGGGAATTGCACCGTCTGGCAAACGTCACTGGCGGGAAAGCACCGCGTGACTATCGAAAAACATAACGATGATTATCGTATTTCGCTGGAACAAGGTTCCCCTGGCTTTGAGCCACCGCTGGAAGGCGAAACACGTGCGGCGATTATCAACGCGCTTCATCTCACTGAAGACGACATTCTGCCCGGTTTGCCGATCCAGGTGGCGACTACCGGACACTCAAAAGTGATGATCCCGTTGAAGCCGGAAGTGGATATCGATGCCCTTTCACCAGACCTTGCTGCGCTGACTGCCATCAGTAAACAGATTGGCTGTAATGGTTTTTTCCCCTTCCAGATCCGCCCTGGTAAAAATGAAACCGATGGACGCATGTTCTCGCCTGCAATTGGCATTGTGGAAGATCCGGTTACCGGCAATGCCAACGGCCCGATGGGCGCATGGCTGGTGCATCACAACGTGTTACCCCACGATGGCAATGTATTGCGTGTTAAAGGCCATCAGGGGCGCGCATTGGGTCGTGATGGAGTGATTGATGTGACGGTGACAATTCGCGATAACCAGCCGGAGAAAGTGACTATTTCTGGTACGGCGGTGATTTTATTTCATGCCGAGTGGGCAATTGATCTTTAAAACCGTTGCCATAAATAGCAGAAAAACAAATTGCCTGATGTGCTTCGCTTATCAGGCCTACAACCGCATCATAATTTATTGAATCTGTTGGCTAATGTAGGCCGGATAAGACGTTTACGCCGCATCCGGCACTCTGACACAAACTATTTACCTGCCTCCGGATGCGTATCAAATGCTGCCATCACCTGCGCCAGCTCATCCTCAGTGAAACCATGTTTTGCATCATCCACGCCCAGACCAAACTGCTCCTGCATCACGGCATATAACGACGCTACATCTGGCAAATTCTGCTGCTCTGCTACGTGACCATTTTCATAACGGGTAAAATGGAAATTGGTCAACGTCAGCTTGCCGCCATCTGGCAAATGACGGCACATCAGCAAATGATGGCGAAAATGCGATTGCGGCCAGTGCGCCGACCAGAAGTTGCCCATCACATAATCGCTTTGCTGCTGTTCACAGAGATCAAAACGGTACATCGACTGCCAGTGCTGATGATGATTAAACTGCAAAATCCAGTCGTCATTTTCCTGTCGCAGGCGATACTCTCCGTGCGGCGTGGCTTGCACGATGTCAGGCACTAAACGAATCGGCGCGGTTAACGTCTGCCCACCAAAACCGACATCGGCAATCCAGCGTTCATCTTCCAGCTCCACCAACAGCAAACGGTGCGTGCGCGGCGGCAACGATGGTGGATTAGATAACACCACGCGTCCTAACAGACTACGAACGTTGAAACCTAACTCGCGTAACACCCGCTCAAACACGCCATTCTGCTCAAAGCAGTAACCACCACGACGGGCGATGACCAGCTTATCTTCCAGCGATTGATCATCCAACTGCATTTCCCTCGGCAGCAAGACGTCGAGGTTTTCAAACGGAATGGTGCAATTGTGTTTCAGGTGTAATGCGCGCAGCGTGTCGATGTTGACCGCAGCGGCTCCCGACCAGTTAATGCGGGCAAAATAGTGATTCAGAATGGGCGTCATCAGGCGTTTCCCTAAGTGGTTTTATCAACTTATAACCTGGATTAGACGTAGCACCGGCTATTTTGTGCGTTCGTGGACATCCATCACGTTCGTAAATCGCCAATCCCGTTAATTTCGTTGCTTATTGCGTTACGAGCTACGCTTTTAAAACCCCCTTCATAGCGAGGCGATACCGTGAGCCGATTTATTCCCGTCGAGTTGCATCATGCCAGCCGTCTGTTAAACCACGGCCCGACTATTTTGATTACCAGTCACGATAAACTGTCCCAGTTACGAAACGTAATGGCCGCAGCCTGGTCGATGCCTGTAGAATTTGAGCCGCCGCGGGTGGCAATTGTGGTGGATAAATCCACCTGGTCACGGGAGTTGATAGAACGTAGCGGCATGTTTGGCATTGTGATCCCCGGCGTAGCGGCAACTAACTGGACCTGGGCGGTAGGTAGCGTTTCAGGGCGCGATGAAGATAAGTTTAACTGTTACGGCATTCCTGTCGTGAAAGGTCCGGTGCTGGGTTTACCGTTGGTCGAAGAGAAATGTCTGGCGTGGATGGAATGCCGCCTGCTGTCCGCGACTTCTGCGCAAGAAAAATACGATACTCTATTTGGCGAAGTTGTGTCGGCAGCGGCAGACGCGCGGGTATTTGTCGAAGGTCGCTGGCAATTTGATGATGATAAACTCAACACCCTTCACCATTTAGGCGCTGGCACTTTCGTTACCAGCGGTAAACGCGTCACGGCAGGATAGCGCGCTACATGCTGTAACCCGGTTTTTTGATCAATGTCGCCATCTGGGGCGCGATTTCGCTGTCCCAGACAGCTTGCCATGCTTCCGGTTGGATCTGCTGTAGTGCGATGCTGATCGAACTCTCTTTACTGTTCAGATGGCGAATAATGACGTCGGTAATCTCCGCGGCCAGTTCCGCTTTTTGTTGCTCGTCCAGTTCACGGGGAAAACACTTAATATCAATATGTGGCATTGTTATGCTCCTTTTTAAAGACTGCCAGCAAAATTAGCACAAGCCGAAAACGTCATGTGTTCTTTGATGCGAAATGATGTGCAAAGAGATAGCGATATTTACGTCGCCATTTTAATAACGTACATATACTATTAGCTTCCACAATAATAAACACCTGCCTTGTAATATACAGAATCTATTCTTTATTTCTTATCATATTAAGAAAATTCACGACATCCAGCTTGCTGATTTATTAATGCCAATTATAGTTATTCTTGCCCTCACTAAGAATTTTCGCTCGGAATATCCTTTCTTTTATAAAGTCTTTCTGGAGACACTTGCGATGCAGCTTAATCATATTGCTAAAAGTCTGCTAGTCATGGGATTATTCACCACCAGTTCACTTCCTCTCATTGCCGCGGAAGCACCAAAAGAGGCCACCTCAGCCACCCAACAAGCGAATAATGCGCTTTATAGTCAATTACCCTTTTCCGATAACACCGATTTCACTGATGCTCATAAAGGATTCATTGCCCCCATACCTCAGGAGGTGATTAAGGGTGAACAAGGGAACGTCATCTGGAATCCACAGCAATATACTTTTATAAAAGAAGGCGATAAAGCACCTGATACGGTTAACCCAAGTTTATGGCGTCAGGCGCAACTGATAAATATCAGTGGTTTATTTGAAGTAACCGACGGCGTCTATCAAATTCGCAATCTCGATTTATCAAATATGACCATCATCGAAGGTAAAGAAGGTATTACCGTCGTTGACCCACTGGTTTCTGCAGAAACAGCCAAAGTGGGTATGGATCTTTATTACAAAAATCGTGGTCAAAAACCGGTAGTGGCAGTTATCTACACGCACAGCCATGTCGATCACTACGGTGGCGTCCGCGGCGTGGTTGATGAAGCTGACGTTAAATCAGGTAAAACAAAAATTTATGCACCAGCCGGTTTTTTAGAGGAGGCCGTTTCAGAAAATATTATGGCTGGCAATGTGATGAGCCGACGAGCCAGTTATATGTACGGCAACTTATTGAAACCTGACGCTAAAGGCCAGGTTGGAGCCGGGCTGGGAACAACAACGTCAGCAGGAACAGTTACATTGATTGCCCCTACCAACTACATCACCAAAACCGGGCAAAAAGAGACGATCGATGGGTTGACCTACGATTTTCTGATGGCGCCCGGTTCCGAAGCACCTTCTGAAATGTTGTGGTTTATCGAAGAAAAGAAACTGATCGAAACTGCAGAAGATGTCACGCACACCCTCCACAACACCTATTCACTGCGTGGTGCCAAAATTCGTCAACCTCTTCCCTGGTCCAAATACGTCAACGAGGCACTCAATTTGTGGGGTGATAAAGCGGAGATAATTCTCGCTCAGCATCACTGGCCAACCTGGGGCAATGACAACGTCGTTAAACTGCTAAAAACCCAACGCGATTTGTATCGTTACATCAACGATCAAACGCTGCGCATGGCGAATCAGGGGCAGACCCGCGATGAGATCGCCGCAAACTTTAAATTACCCTCCTCGCTTGCTAACACCTGGGCGAATCGCGGGTATTACGGTTCGGTGAGTCATGATGTGAAAGCAACTTATGTGCTTTATCTCGGTTGGTTTGATGGTAACCCGGCAACGCTTGATGAATTGCCGCCAGAAGACGCTGCGAAGAAATTTGTCGAATATATGGGCGGTGCTGATGCCATTTTACAAAAAGCCAAACAGGATTATGACCAGGGTAATTTCCGCTGGGTTGCCCAGGTTGTCAGCAAGGTGGTATTTGCCGATCCAAATAACCAGGCTGCGAGAAATCTGGAAGCCGATGCGCTTGAACAGTTAGGCTACCAGGCAGAATCCGGGCCGTGGCGTAATTTCTATCTTACTGGCGCACAGGAATTACGTAACGGCGTGCAAAAACTGCCAACGCCAAATACTGCCAGCCCTGACACTGTACGCGCAATGACGCCGGAAATGTTCTTTGATTATCTTGCGGTGCACATTAATGGCGAGAAAGCAGCAGACGCTAAAGCTGTATTGAATTTTGATTTCGGTGAAGATGGCGGCACTTATAAAGTAGAGCTTGAAAATGGTGTGCTCAATCACACTGCAGGTACGCAAGCACCTGATGCTGACGCGACAATCACTCTCTCCCGCGATGTCTTGAATAAAATCGTTCTGAAGGAAGAGACATTGAAAGAAGCGATAGATAAAGGCGAAGTCAAAATCAGTGGCAATGCAGAGAAACTCAACGAAATGTTAGGCTATATGGATAATTTTGAATTCTGGTTCAATATTGTGACGCCATAAGTTTAGCATAAATTGGACAGGCTTCCTGCCCTTTTCTGGTTATAAGAAATGATTTTTGATAAAAGAAAACACTCTCATTATTCGTGGAAAAAACGACAGGATATGGTTATTCGTGGAATGTCGATTAGCCTGCCGTGGTTTGCCTTGATTAACATCGGTTTTTCATCGATGATTTTGCTGCGAAGCATTTTATTCAATGAGGATATGACTTCATGGTTTAATGAGGAAAACCTTGTACATACTATTGATATTTCATCATTTGGCATTCTGCTGATCAGTGGCCTTTTATTGGTCACCCCCCGCAAAAACGTACTGTATATTCAGCGGTTATTGTTCGTTCTAAGCCTGTTATGGTCATGGTGTTGCTTTTATTTTATTGCACACTGGACGCTACCTTTTGCTTATCCGCTATGTGTATTATTAATGCTTAGCGCCATTGTTGCATTGTATTTTCATACTCCATCACTACTCGCATTTATCATTCCATTATGGTTTACCATTCCGTTAGCCAGTCTTATGCTCAATCATCATTTAAATATTCATTTCGTTGTTATCTGGTGCCTTTTTTCTCTCGCTCTCTATGGTGGACGTTTTATTTTATTACGTTGGTTTGAAGAAGCATGGCAACAAAACAGATACAACAACCTGCTAATTAATCGCCTCGACGCATTGGCTCATCGCGATCCCTTAACGGGAGTGGCAAACCGACGGGCGCTGGATAGTATTTTAGGTGATGCAGTAGAACAAGAGGCCTCATTTGCCCTAATTATGCTGGATGTCGATTTTTTTAAACGCTACAACGACACTTACGGACACCCGGCGGGCGATCGTTGTTTGATACAAGTTGCCGATGTACTGCAACGCGCAATTCGCCAGCCCGAAGATATAGTCGCTCGTTATGGTGGCGAAGAGTTTGCCATTATTCTTTTTAATGCCTGCTTGCAGGAAGCCGAAAAGATAGCAGCCAGAATTAAGCAAGAACTTAAACTAGCAGCGATTGCCCATCAGGCATCTTCTGTAAGTGCGTTTGTTACGGTTAGCCAGGGGATCACCTGCTCTGCTCCCGCCAAAACGACTGAACAAATAGTTGCAGATGCCGATGCTGCGCTGTACCGGGCGAAAGAAAGCGGGCGGAACCGGTGGGCTTTGTAAGCTTTGGGAGACAAGTCAGATTACGCTCCCTTTTCCTCAAAGGCTGTATTTAGCCGCCCCTGATTTCCTTTTACAGCGAATAAATAATCACCTCCCTGTTTTTGTATCTTCTCTGCAATATCTTTCTGGCACCCCATCGCATCAGTTGTGATAATTTTTCCTTTAATATCCAACATGTTAAGAAGTTCAGGGATAGCTGTGATCTCATTGGATTTCTCATCCGTCCTGAGCTGTCCGATGACCAGACTGTGCATTGTTGAGAACGCACTAATGACATGAATCGCTCCCTTGCGGCGACTCTTGTCATAAGAGTGCCGGAGCGTTTTTCCATCAATTGCGATGACGTCTTTATCATCTGAAGAATGGCAGTCACGCATCCAGTTAATAAAGCACTCATGAAATTTTACAGGACTGATACAGGATACAACTCTGGCAATAGTATCGTGAACAGGAATACCATTTTCAAATTCACCATATTGCTTCAAAAAATCGAGATGTGTTTCCCCGAAATCCTCTATATCTTCCCAACCTTCTGCACCAGAAATAACGGCACAAATAGTCAACAGTAGAATATCAGACAATTTATGTTCCACTTTCCAGGCTTGTCTGTAATCGGGGATAATAGAAATATGTTCCATCAATTTTTTAAGTTACATTTTGTTCTCCTTAATTATGTAAGGAGTATTTGATCATGTATAAGCAATGAAAAACAGCTTTAGGTAATAAGGAATATCTCAATTATTGAACATTTAGTGCGAATTATTTAGTACAAAAAAACAGCGTTACGTGATCTTTCCCTGGTATTTGATCATGCATAAGCAATGAAAAACAGCTTTAGGCAATAAGGAATATCTTAATTATTGAATATTTAGTGCGAATTGTTTAGTACAAAAAAACAGCGTTACGTGATCTTTCCCTGGTTAAACAGGTGGTTAAGGACGTGGTTGTTTAATGTGCTGAACGAGAGTTAAATAATAAAAATCCGGGAAGGTTTATATATCCATCCCGGTATTTATAATTATTTATGCTTCAATTTAAAAAATTCCCAATACTTAGGATCGTATTCCTTAAATGCTCTATTTTTACCTTTCTCATAGGCTTTAGAAAAACAATCGTAAGCCTTATCGACTTCCCCCAATTCCAGGTAAACAGCACCTAGATTAATTAGTTCAGATGTGGCAATGTTAGGAATATTACATTTAAATACATCAGAAGCCCACCGTTTAGCCTCTACATAATCACCACGAGAGAAATAAATATTATATAAACTCATTATAACCAAGCGAGCTTCTTCACTTTTATATCGATCCCCATATATCGCATCTAACTCTTCTAAGATAGCAATAGAATGTTTTATTGCTTCATCAATTTTTCCTTGTGTATAGAGTTCATTCCCTTTTCCTATCATGCTAAGAATTAAAGGATTAAGTGATGCCATAGTTTAATACACCTTATTTTACTATTGGTGGTATCTATGCCACAGGTGGTAAATATATCTGGCCAAGTTGAGCGCCAGCGGAACGATTGAGAGAATAATGATCCAGATAATAATTTTTTGAATCCAACATCCATTGCCTAACCGCAGGTGATTTGGGCCCCAAAAACCTACCAGTTTTATTCCACCATGTTACTGCATCTGTAATATGAGACATATCAGCTTCACGTAACGGATACCAATTACCATCTGAAGCTTTGAATATTGTCTGTCCATTGACATCAATAACATCTCCATTGCTTCTCATTCGCGCAATAACTTCCCGGCCTGTTCGACTATTTTTTCCAGGTGTTCTACCTAAATTATCAGTACGACAACTTAAACCCAGCGGATCTATCCATGACAGAGGATTAGGCGCATACTGATATAAGTTTAACCCGCCTTTCAGCCCTATCGGGTCGGCACACAAATACTGCCCCGTCCCGCAATCATAGTACCGAAAGCGGTTATAATACAACCCTGATTCTGCATCCTCATACTGCCCCGGAAAACGTAACCGGCATGTGGGTGCATCGTCTTTGTTGATGCCTTCCTCACGACCCCAGAGCTGTTGTTTGCCTTTCCAGACTATCAGGCCATCCTCGGTCAGCAGTTCCTGGACACGACCCACTGTATCTGTCACCGCATAGTGCAACAGGCCTTTTTCATAACGCGTAATCGGCGTAAAACTTCCCGGCTCGTATATCCAGCGAATAGCGCTTTCGTATTCAGGTTTGCCGTCAGCAGCGAAGTGCAGGCCATGAGGGCGGAACTTTGCCTGGTTAAGCAAGTGGTTAAGGAGATGAAGTAGTTGATTGCTTAGTGGGTTTGGATGAATATAAAAGCCGGGAAGAAATAATATCCTCCCGGATGTATTTTATACATTATTTTCTACGATGATCTAAGTGGGGCATAATTTCATCTATAAACATAAAATTGGCTAAGCATATAAAACTATTTTGCTCATATTCTATTGATAATTGAATGCTGTTGTCAATTACCTCTATATTAGGAGTGCAAATGAAGTTGATGTTATTTAAGTCAATTTTAAGTGCTCGCACTTCAGTAAAAAGTAATGATATTGATATGCTGTTAAATTTATTTGCTGTCCATTTTTTGGGGAATATTTCAGGTATCATTTTTGTGTTAAAGCGGAGTGATAACTTTGAGATATCATGATATGTGAATGAGTGAAACTCTACACCATTGAGATGCAACTCATTATTAAACATAAAGTTAACTTTCTCTTTACCCTGTGCGTAATCAAACCACATATTTAATCCCTCTCTGGGAAAGGATAATGTTCAGGTAATCCAGGTAAGCTATCATTTCTTGAGCCTGCACCTGATATAGGATCATATTCTCTCGGATTAAAGTGTGGACCCTGATTTCCTGGGGGGCCATAACTATGTCCTGCAGAATGTTCTTGTATAACAATTTTTGAACCGTCAGGACGAGTGTAATGATATTCCCTTGTGGAGATCGGGTTATGGTTTGCATCCATTAATTGATGGCCATTCTTGTCAGTTAGCGGAACTTTATTAACAGTGGTTGGCTGTTGTCCCATAGGTATTCCAGCGTCTCTTTTTGCTGCTCTTAAAGCTGCATTTCTTGATGGATAATCTGGAGGACAACAATCCAACCCCAGCGGATCTATCCATCGGAGCGGATTCGAGACATAACTATAAGGATTAATCCCACCCGCCAACCCTATCGGATCCGTTACTATGAACCGCCCGACATCCGGATCATAGTAACGGTGCAGATTGTAGTGCAGCCCCGTTTCCCTGTCGAGGTACTGTCCCTGGTAACGCAGGTTCTGTTCCACCCTGCCGTGGTCCTTCTCCTGTATCGTGTTACCCCAGACCTGATACCCCGTCTCCCACACGATTTTCCCGTCACTGTCCGTCATCTCTTCCGGCGCGCCGTTCACATCTGTGTGAAAATACAGTATCCGGTTCGGTCCCTCTTTCCCCGCCTTATCCACCCGCGCCAGCGGTTCATAACTCCCCTGGTCACTGTAGATATACAGGCTGCTTGTTCCCTCCGGCCTGCTCTCCTTCGCCAGCCGCATCCCGTCCCATAAAAATTTTGTCCGGTTGTACGGTTTACCGTCAGGGCTGATGTGCTGTTTTTCCGTCCGCCTCCCCAGCGCATCGTACACATACCGGTATGTCTCCCGCGCTGTCGTCACCTCCACCATCCGGTGTTCCGCATCATAACGGTAACTCTGCGTTCCGCTCCGGCCCTGCTTTTCCACCACCCGGCCGTGTTCGTCATAACGATAGTGCACACCACGGTAAGACAGCAGCCGGTTGAACGGCACCACGCTGTTTTCTGCCGTGGCCCTTTCCCCCGCACGCCTCCCCAGCAGGTTTCCCGCCGCATCGTACTGCCAGCTCGCCAGATACCCCTCATCCTCCGAACGGCACGCCGGTGATCAAAATCAGCGCCAATGCGCAGGGAACTTTATCAGGTTAAACAGGCGGTGAAGGGGATGTGGAACGGGATGTTTAGTGTGCTGAACGAAAGTTAAAAAATAAAAAGCCGGGAAGATTTAATAACCGTCCCGGCTTTTGGCTATTTATTAGCTTTTCTAAATTCGTCTAAACCAAGTGATTTTGGAGAAAAATCATCCAGATACATTAAAATCGGTATATTGGTTTTGCTATTTATTTCAATCAGCCATTTACAAAAATTTTCAAAAATAATGTCATCGGCCTTATCTTGTTCTAAAAAACCACTACCCTCGGTATGAGAACATGACAACTCACTCAATGCGTAAACAAAATCCTTCTCATTTCTGATTATCCAGTCAATAGGTAAGCCAATCATAATATTTATAAGATTTAACTCGTCGCTATATCGCATAAATGATGGTTTATCTTTTAAAAAATCATAAAGTATATTATCGCACATAGACTAATAACCTGAGCCATCTAACGGAATATGGGCACCATCTTTATTGCTGCCAAATGTTCCCCACGTTCCATCAGTTCTATAGTTTTGATTGTTTGTAGTTTTTTAATACTAGTTGTTGGGCCGCTGGCTGAGTTAGATGTTGGCCATCTTGCTTGTGCAACAGGATCAACTCCGTGTCCATGAACTCGATATCCACCACCATCATATTTAAAACCACCACTAGGGAAACGGCTAGGATCAGCACCCCAAGTATTAGGTATTCCTCCTTGACTAGCCCAAGCATCTATATCAGCCTTGTCAATTCGGCCATTATGAACTAATTTCGAAGGATCTGTTGGTCGTTTTGTAAAACGACCTGTCTGCCTGTCATGCCAGCGATTAGACTTAGAATTAAAGTAACAACTTAAACCAAGGGGATCGATCCAGGATATTGGATTCGGAGCATAAGCATAGAGGTTTATTCCCCCCGCCAGTCCTATCGGATCCGTTACTATGAACCGCCCGACATCCGGATCATAGTAACGGTGCA
>OBUY01000325.1_pt1 | contig 21637 bp, 20 predicted proteins | sample 1475781 | NCBI WGS metagenome assembly OBUY01 (sample SAMEA2579912, study PRJEB22360) | human gut metagenome | biome: human gut; feature: human-associated habitat; material: faeces | place: Denmark | collected 2008/2010 | reverse complement strand
GGAGCCCGAAGCGGATTTATGGTGTGGGCTTTGGGGGGCCGATAGGGTCTAACTATAATTACCCTTTGTATTTAGGTGATGTAGGGCATGTTTCAGGCACCACGTCTTTGCGATCCCCTAGTTGTGCACTACGGTCTGTATAGTGTGTATGAAGTAGTTCGTGTGCTTTATGTCCTAATGGTTCGCCCAAGAAGTTTTTATATAGGTCTTGAATTTCTGGGTTTTCATAGGATGCCACGTATTTGTATTCTTCATCAGCTTTGTAAAGTCCGCCAATACGGGCTTCTTTTGTTTTTACGGCTTGTGGTAATTTAGTACGTGGTTGACCACCACCACCAATACAACCACCTGGGCATGCCATAACTTCGATGAAGTCATAGTGTTTGCCACTTTCTTTCAACGTGTTAAGGAAATCACGAGTATTTTTGCCACCGTGTACAACAGCAACGGACAATGTTACGTCGTCACCGAGTTGTACAGTCGCTTCTTTTACACCATTCATACCACGAACGTCTTCGAGGTGAGTCAATGCATATGGAGGTGGCTCTTTGTCAGTGATGAGCTTGTATGCTGTACGCATAGCTGCTTCCATAACACCGCCTGTATTACCGAAAATGATAGATGCACCAGTTTCCATACCGATTAAATCATCGAACTTAGAGTCTTCTAAGCTGCCAAAATCAACACCTTCGTCATTGAGCCAGCGAATGAATTCGCGTGTGGTAATGGAAATATCCGTATCCATGCCGAGGCTTTCATCATCGTAATAACGAGCCGCCGCATTTTCCTCAACCCGCTTAGTTTCAGCCTTCTTCGCCGTACAAGGGTTAACGCTGACAGACACGATATTTGCAGGATTGATGCCCTTTTTCTCAGCAAAGTACGTTTTGATCATAGCCGCCTCCATGGCGATGCAAGAACGGGTACTGGACAAGTTTGGAATGAGTTCAGGGAAATAGATTTCCGCAAAGCGCACCCATGCAGGGCAACAGGATGTGAATTGAGGGATAGTACCGCCATTCTTTAGGCGATCTACAAGCTCAGATGCTTCTTCCATAATGGTCAAATCCGCACCAAAGTTCGTATCAACCACATAATCAGCACCCAATTTACGAAGGGCGCTAACCATTTTTCCTTCTAAGAATGTGCCTGGTTCGTAGCCAAAGCCTTCGCCGATAGCCACGCGCACAGCCGGAGCCGTTTGGATAACAACAATCTTATCAGGGTCAGCAATAGCCGCTTTCACCTTATCAAGCTCAGATCTAGCATGCATGGAATCAAAAGGACAGGCAGCCGCACATTGACCACAGTGGATGCACATTGGCACATCACCGGTTGATTCAAGATCGTAATAATCGAGCACGCTCATCACATCGGCGCAAGCGCGACGGCACAAGGTGCAATTCTTACACTTCGAAATATCGTGGTAAATGGACGGGTTGTCGAGCGCGATTGGCACGCGTTTGTCGATAAATTCAAATTGGGACATGAGGACCTCCTCGTTCTGTATAATCATACCTATTGTGAAAGTTTTAATTTTTCCTATATTATTAGCATAACAAATAAGGAGGCCATCAATCAACGTACTAGGATAGTAGGAATTGAAAGATTATTGGACTTCATAAACAGGACACTTTAAAGTTCATACATCATCGGTACATCGATGAGCTCTACCCGTTCATCGTCTGAGACAAATCCAAACCCTCGTTTGCTAAATAGCCAATAGTATGGTTCACCGTGCAATACACGGGCTTTTTCCATGAGTGATATCAGCACATCTTGGCCAATCGGTTCATTTTTCCATTTGCACTCGCCCACTAATAAATGACATACAGGCCGTGTATTGGGATTCACTTGTATGTCCGCTATGGCCACTAAATCGATTTCAACTTGCTTTTTCGTTGCACTATCCGTGCCCCACCAATGACCTATTTGTTGTGGCAAGAACGGAACTGAGCCTTGGTGAATGCGCGCCTGTACATATTGTGCTGCCATCGTTTCAAATACGGGTCCCATGAAATGTGAAAGCATAGGTTTAACGTATTGATGGTATACAAGTTTGCCATTAAAGTTTTCAATGGCTCCTTGGTTCGGTTCTACAAAACGATACCAAAAGGTATACATAGAATCTTTAATGGTATAAATACTCTTATTAGACTTAGATCCAACAGGATGTATTTTTTCGATGATCTGTAAATCAATAAGGCTTTTTAGATAATTATTCAATGCCCCCGTCGTCATATCTACCTTAGTAGCAATTTCGTTATTACGGCTGGCTCCCTTGGCGATAGCACTAAGAATTGCATTATACTGACGCGGCTCTCGTAATTCCTGCTTTAACAGACTCGACGGCTCATCCACAAGACGTCCTGTAGGCGTGAAAAACAAGGAAATAATGCTTTCATCAAGAGAATCACCATCCCTAAAATATGATAAATATTCAGCCACACCACCGGTAAGACCAAAGGCGATAGCACTATCCTCATAGGAAAGATGGGGTACCATTTGACGGGCCTCGATATACGTAAACGGTTTGATTTTATACTGTGCCGTGCGACGACCATACAAAGGACTCTTATGACCAAGCACCTGATTTTCCATAAAACTCATGGACGAACCGCATAGTATGAGCATCAACTGGGACCGATTTTTATACGCATCAATCAATGCCTGCAGCTCAGACGAAACGGACGGAATCGACTCCGCCAAGTACGGATATTCATCGATAATAAATATACAACGATGGTCTAAGCTATACTCAAATAAATGGGTCAACGCCGCCGTAATTGTTGGAAAATTCGGCAATGTAGACTGTAATTTACCGGTTTCAATCATCCCCGTTGCACGATATACAGCTTGTGAAAGCGCCTCTAAATTGTTACTCGCACCCGACTCAAGGCCCACCATATACGCGCCATCATGAGACGCCAAAAAGTGGTGCAACAAATACGTCTTACCCACGCGACGGCGTCCATACACAATAGCCAATTCAAAACGTTTTGAATTATATTGCGCTTCCAGAGAAGCTAATTCATGTTCACGGCCTACAAATACCATATCGCACCTCCTCGTTAATCTAAATTACGCTATGCAACAAATATCCTATCTATATCTTCTTTAGTATAACACGATATAGTATATTACGATATACTATATTACGTTATACTAAATTGCAAAAGAAGATACAGTCCTCGTAACACCAGATATTATCTAGTATTATAAGAATTTTCACCCACACGTTTTGTCCTATAACTCCATTTCACTCCTCATCTAAACGCACAAAAAGGCAGCTCTTTCGAGCTGCTTTTGTAGTGACCCCAAAAAGTTAGACTTTTATTTCCGAGTAACCTAAATTGGTTGCTCGGAATTTTTTATGCTGCAGTAGTAGCTAAACGATAGTCAATTGGACTTAGCCAGTTCAATCTTTCCTTAATTCGTTTAGTATTGTAATACATAATATAATTTTCAATCGCCATTTTTAACTCATCATAGCTATGAAAAGTATTGCCATAATACATCTCTTGTTTTAAGATGGCAAAGAAATTTTCCATTGGTGAATTGTCGAGACAATTACCTTTTCTAGACATACTTTGGAATATATTATGCACTTTTAAATTATGTTGATAGGCTTTCATTTGGTAACCCCAACCACGGTCAGAATGAAATGTCCGCCGATACTTAGCATCAGCAGTCTTTTCAATCGCCTGTTGCTGTGCTGAAAGTATAGACTCAGCTGATGGTGTAGGACTTATACTAAAACTGATAATTTCAAGATTATATAAATCCATAAATGGATCTAAGTATAGTTTTCTGACTTTCAAAGCACCATTTGCATCTAGTTCATAATACTTAAATTCAGTTGTATCTGTAGTAATTTTTTGATGTGGTTGATTACAATGGAATCTACGCTTAATGAGATTAGGTACGATTCGTCCTCTAACGCCTTTATATGAGTTATATTTTCGGCTCTTACGAGAAAATGCTATTACTTGCAAATTGAACTTTTGCATAATTCGTTGTAATCGTTTCTTATTAACAACAATACCTCGTGATTGTAACAAGGGTAACAATCTTCTATATCCATAGTTGGAATGGTCTTTACGAATATCTTCAATAGCTGTTCGTATTTGTAGATCTGGATCTACTCGGTCAAAGCGCTGTTGCCAGTACATATATGTTGCTTTTGGAAAACATAAGGCAGCAAGAATCTCAGTTAGTTTGAATTCTCTTCGGAGACTGCTAATGATTCTTGCTGCTCTTTCATTTTCCGAGCATCCTCGATGCGCAATCTCCTCAATTCTTTTAAATAAGCATTTTCTATTTGAGCATAGCGTAATTGTTTTTCCAGTTCTAAAATACGAGCTTGATCTGGTGTTAATTCCTTTTTCTTCTTTTGGTTACGAGATTTAGTATGTGTGCTAATCTTTGCTTTTTCATCTGTTCGACTCATGGTAGGCATTCGTCCTTTCGGTCGCTCGACAAAAGCATTGGCCCCATATTTCATAAACTCCGATTTCCAGCGAGCTATTAATGAAGGATTATTCAGCCCGTATTGTAATGCAATTTGCCGATACGATAATTCACTAGTTAAGTATGACTCTACCACAGCTAGCTTAAATTCTGAAGTATATCTTGTATTATTTCGCTTTCGACACAAACCATCTTTACCAAATTCTTTAAATGCACTAATCCAATGACGAACTTGCGATGTAGTCTTTACACCATATTTCTTAGTTAAATACTCATATCCACCCTCGCCGTTTAGATATGCGGTAACGACTTTTAATTTAAATATAAGGCTATATTTTGCCATAGAAAAACCGACCTCCTTAACGTTAAGATTTTTGGTCTAACATTAAGGGGTCGGTTCACTTTGTCATATAAGGTGTATATTATTTTTTACCTTGTTTTGCTTGTTGTGGCCATAAGAAGTTGTAAACTGCTTCGGATGGGGAACCAGCAACAACTGGACGGTCTTTGCCATCAACTTTATCTTCACGTTCTGCGTAACCTTGTGGATTGTATAATACAACTTTTTGGTCTTTTACAGTTTTCTTTTTGTGGTTGAATTCTTCAGTTGCGATGAAATGATAACCTTCAGAATCTTGAGCTTTGATCATTACAGTTGCAGTTTTATCGCTTTTTTGAACGCTATCTTGATCGATGGACCAAGTGATACCTGCACTATCTTGACCAAATACTTGCCAGTTAACAGCACTAGCAGAACCGAAACCGAATGCGCAAATTGCAGCAGCAGCTAAACATGTACCTAGTAATTTTTTCATATATTTCACCTCGTTTAAAATCAAATTTTACTCATATATAATAGTATACATTAATGTATACTTTATGAAAACATTTAAATTAATCCATTCCAAATTTTAATTTTATTTACTATCTCCCGAATATTTTTATGTAAATCTAATACGTCAAGGTCATTATTATCTATATTTTGGGCCAACACTAAAGATTCTCGGTACTTATTTTGTCCATATATATCACCAAATCTTTTTTTACCTTTAATTTTATTTAACACATCAATAATTATATCAAATTGTGTAATGCTTACATCACTTCCATATACTTTCTCTAATGTGGATTTTGATAAGTAATTCTCTATTTCTTTTCCTTTAGTAATCCAAGCAATGGAGTTTTGTTTTTCAAATTCTTCTTTTATACGTTGTTTAGTTTTATTAATTTTCTCACCTTTAGATGTTCTATCACTATCCATAACAATAATAGAGTTACGATTAGCTCTGAATAACTGTATCAACTTGTTAAAATTTTCATCTATTTCACCAGATAAATGTGCCAATAAACGACCTCCATAAAATATAATTTGATAATGAATATTTTCTTTCAGTACTCCCTTTGATTCTAATTCAATCCATTTATTTATATAAACACGATCTGAAGGCCCTTCAACCCAAATAATAGAATTAGATTGTAAAATATCACTTGCCTTAACTCCTAAATCATTTAATATATCATTATTATTTAAAAATGTGCCTCCTATTTCAGTAATTAATTCTCCTGTTTCCAAGTCTTTTTTCAAATGTGTTATTGAGACATCTGAATTACCATAAGACATATTAAGAGGAATATTAGAGTGTGTAGTTAAGAATATGACATCATCATGATTCTTTATCCACTCGAATAGGTAGTTAAAAAGATTCCTTTGAATTGCAGGGTGTAAATTATTCTCTAATTCTTCAAAAATATAAATATTTTTTTGCTTCCCAAAATCATTCGCTTTGGGTTCCAAAAATAACTTAATTAATACAAGCAAAATTGTTCTCAGTCCACTCCCAGAATTTGATAAAGCAATTTTCCCATTTTTATTTTCTAATAATACTTCCCAATATATTTCACTGTTCCTTCTTTGTTCCTGACACATGATTCGAGAAAAAGAATCTTGTGGTCCTATAATTTTATTTAGGGCTTCTAAAAGTGTCACCTCTACTAAACGATGATCTGAATGACTATTATGAAGATAATGTCTAATTAAGTTTGTACCTCCGCGACCATCACTTTCAACTATTAAATTATCATCATGAATTTCTGGTATAAGATTTCTATCTGCATACAGTTTAATTAGATTATGTTGATTAATCAACTCATTCAAACAATAACTACCAAAATTATTAAGCAGTTCAAGACCTCTTGTGGTATTCTTCAGCATCACAGGTTCATCATCACCTAATGCTACATATGAAATAGCTTCAAGATTCCTATTATTAGCTCTATATTTTATTTTTCTATCTATAAAAGAAGACACATATTCATAATGATTTCCTACGTCACTGGAACTTTTATCTTTACCAAAAAAAGTCATTAGAAGGTTTTTATCTACTTCAACAGTAAACTCCATTGGAGGAATCGTAATTTCTCTCATTAAATTACGATTATAATTAGTTCGCATCTCAAATAAAAAATCTAGCATCTCTAATAATGTAGATTTACCAATATTATTTTGTCCTATCAGTACATTTAATTTTGTTAATCGTTCAAAACCAATATACTTATTTCCAATATTTTTAAAATTCGCAATTTTCATTGATTTCAACATATATAATATTCCTCTATATACGAATCACCAAATTAATTTAAAAATAGTTTCACCTATGCTATCAGGAATAATTGGTTCATATTTTATTTTAAAATGATATGTCTCAACAACCTCACCTAATGAATTATATTCTGTACTTGTAATAATTGCTATAGTTCGGTATTTTCGATTAAATCTATATAAATCTAATGAATATGATCCATCACTCTTATTACTTTTAAGCCAAACTTCTGCACTATCCGCATTTTTCTTAACTGAATCATTATCAATAAACATTGACGTATTACTATTCTCTAATGATCCTATATAATACCAATTTGATGCATTAATTGTTATAGGCATTAGTGTTATAAACCAAACAATTAAAAGTCTTAAACCTAACTTCTTCATAATAATTCTCCATACTTAATAATATTAAATATTATTTCTAATAAATGATCCAATACTAAAATATTATTTGGCTACATAAAATGTACTTCGTCCTACGCCATGACGCTCAATAAAGCCCTCTTCTACAAGTTCTTTTAATGCTTTTTCAACAGTAGATACAGCTATATCTGGTTGTTTCTCAAGAATTTCAGATTTCGTAATCTTACCAATAGTGGCACTAATTATGATTTTTATACGATCCTTTGCAGATAACGATGTATTCAGCAAGGCGATGCGGCTTTCAAAATCACGATAGGCCGCCAAAATAACGCGAAGCATGTATTTAACAAAAGGGACTACATCCTCATCGCCTGTGTGCCAACCTGCGCCGGATTGAGCTAACACCGCATAATAACTGTCCTTTGTACGCTCGATTTTTTGCTCTAAACTAATGAACTTACCTATCATGTACCCATTTTGGTACAAGAGCAACGTCGTCAGCAATCGACTCATACGCCCATTGCCGTCATTGAAAGGATGAATACACAAAAAATCGTGTATAAATACAGGAATCACAAGCAATGGATCCACCGATTTATCTTGGAGAACCGCATTAACACCTTGGCAAATCTCATCAATAGCAGCCGGCGTTTCATATGATGCCAAGGGCTTAAAGCGCTCCACCTCAGAACCATCCGCAAGCCGCTCAATAATCGAATTCTGCACATTCTTAAACTGCCCGCCAATACTCTTATGCGAATATGCGTATAAATCACGATGCAACTGCAGTACAATTTGCCTTGTCAAATCGATATACTCGTAATTTTCATGTACCGTATTCAACACATCGCGATACCCCATAATCTCTTCCTCATCCCGATTACGGGGCGTCGTCTTATCCGCCACCAACGACCGAATCCGAGCCTTCGTCGTCACAATCCCTTCAATCCGGTTCGACGACTCCACACTCTGCACCTTCGCAATATCCACAAGCCGCGCCACACTACTAGGCCGCTGCGACACAAACAAATCCTGCCGGCCCTTATACTCGTGAATCTGTGAAAGTAACGACACAACCTCGCCATCCCACAGACAATCCTCGAGCCGCCGATAATCAAAACTACGCATACCACACCACCTTTCCCCTATACGAATATTTCTCCCCTAATTTTACCATAAAATACGGGAAAATATGTTTTCTCTTCTCCGGCCCTTTGGGAAAAATAAAATTCTAAGGAATAAAAAATGCTTATGTTTCTGATTTTGTATTCATAATATAGAAAAGGAATGGTAGGGAATCGAAAACCGACTTTGGCCCTGCGAAGGCCGCAGGCCGGAGTCAGACCCGGCCGGTGGAGGTTTTCGATCCCTGCCATTCCTATCACACTATATACGAATGCTAATATTCAGAAACATAAGCATACAAATTCAATTAAATTTTATTTTCCCCAAAGGGCCTGCATTACTTCTGATCCTATTGTATCTTTCTCAATTTTCACAGGTTTTTGTTTTTCATTGCTACTCAACAACGGTACACCAGATTGGCTATACACAGTAGCGTTAACTTCTGTCCAAGTGCTATCTGGGCGGTTAATTTCAACGGTGTAGATATAGGTATAACCTTCTACATTGTTGGCTTTCACCAAAATACGAGCCATAGAATCTGTTTTAAACACAGATGAGTTATCGATAAACCACGCGGAATCGTCTGTGTCCGCATCAACGTAGTACCAATCAGCAGCATTGGCTACGCCAAAGCCACCGAAAAATATACATCCTGCTGCCATGATGGCAGCTAACCATTTTTTCATCATTCTCTCCTATTCAATCCTTTATTCATTCAACTATATATGGGCATGATTGTGGTTTGGTCTCTACAGAACGTCAGGGCCTAATAGATAAAGCAACTGCTCGTCCTGTATAACACGAGTGGCGACCACTTAGGTGATCGCCAATTGTGCATATCTATGTTAGATATAGTATATTTTCGTTACTTTGCATATAGAATACAAATAAATCTATATGACATATACGATATTAGTCTTCGCTTTCGATTTCAGATGCAGGAATTACAGCAATGCTTGCTACCTTATCACCGTCGTCGAGGTTTTGTGTTTTCACACCAGAAATGGCTTTGCCTTTTTTAACGGCAATGTCATTCATGTTAAAGCGAATAATCTTACCTTGTTCGGAAATGAGCATCACTTCGTCATCATTGTGAACAACTTCAACGGCTACTACATCGCCAGTTTTGTCGTTAATGCGGAAGTTCTTTGTACCGATGCCGCCGCGTTTTTGTACATTGTACGCATCCGCTTCGTTGCGTTTACCATACCCCTCTTCAGAAATGGTGAACACTTGTGCTTCGCTTTCATCAGACTCAAGAACACCAGCGCCTACAACAACGTCGCCTGTTTTCAATTTGATACCGCGCACGCCATGAGCCGCACGTTTCATGAGACGAACGTCCTCTTCGTTGCAACGGATGGCCATGCCAAGTTTCGTACCGATTAGGATATCTTGGTTGCCTGTGGTTACGATTACAGAAATCAAGCGGTCCCCATCGTCAAGGTTAATCGCATTGAGGCCAGAACGACGGATGTTGCGGTATTCTTCGATAGCCGTGCGTTTTACAACACCGAACTCAGTAACCATGAATAAGTTTACATTTTCATGGATGCGTTCAAGGTCGATCATAGTTGTAACGGATTCGCCTACAGCCAGTGGCAATACGTTAACCATAGCGGTACCGCGAGAATTACGGGAACCTGCTTCTGGCACTTCGTATGCTTTGAGGCGATATGTACGGCCTGTGGACGTGAAGAATAGCAATGTGTTATGCGTACGAACATGCATAATTTGCGTTACATAATCGTCTTCCTTCGTCTTCATGCCGATAACGCCAGCGCCACCTTTATGTTGGTTGCGATATACGTTGGCATTCATCCGTTTGATATAACCTTGTTTCGTCAAGGTAATTACCATTTCTTCGTCAGCGATGAGGTCCTCTACATCAAGGTCGGACGTGTCGATTGTGATTTCACTGCGACGAGGGTCGCCGTATTTTTTCTTCATATCTTCCAATTCGTCTTTGATGATTTGACGTTGACGCGCTTCGCTAGCCAAGATAGCTTTCAAGTCTTCGATCAATGCCAACAATTCCTTGTATTCTTCTTCGATTTTTTCGCGTTCCAAGCCTGTTAAACGGCGTAAACGCATGTCGAGGATGGCTACTGCTTGTTTTTCTGAAAGCCCGAATTTTTGCATCAATGCGTTACGTGCGATTTCATCAGTTTGAGAACTGCGAATTGTAGCGATAACTTCATCGATGTGGTCAAGGGCGATCAACAAGCCTTCCAAGATGTGTGCACGCGCTTCAGCTTTGTTAAGCTCGAATTGAGTACGGCGTACGATTACATTGAGACGATGATCTAAGTAGTAACCCAATACTTCTTTCAAATTCAATACGCGAGGATGACCATCTACGAGGGCCAACATAATCACGCCGAAAGATTCTTGAAGTTGAGTGTGTTTATATAATTTGTTAAGAACGATATCTGGTTGCACGTCAGCGCGCAATTCGATAACGATGCGCATACCTTGACGGTCAGATTCGTCGCGAAGTGCTGTGATGCCATCAACAACCTTGTCACGGCTCAAGTTTGCAATCGTTTCAATAACGCGAGCCTTGTTAACTTGGTATGGAATCTCAGTCACTACGATTTTATGCTTGCCCTTCGCCATTTCTTCAATGGTTGCACGAGCGCGCATTTTTACGCTGCCACGACCTGTGGAGTATGCTTTTTTAATGCCTTCCCGGCCCAAAATGAGCGCCCCAGTCGGGAAGTCTGGACCTTTAATTTGCGTCATCAATTCGTCCACAGTTACATCTGGATTATCGATGAGCATGGTAAGGCCATTACATACCTCATTAAGGTTGTGCGGCGGAATATTTGTCGCCATCCCTACGGCGATACCGCTGGAACCATTGATGAGAAGATTTGGAATCTTCGCAGGCAATACAGTTGGTTCTTGCAAGCTTTCATCATAGTTCGGCATGAAATCAACAGTTTCCTTGTCGATATCGGCAAGCATTTCTGTTGTAATCTTCGCCATACGTACTTCGGTATAACGCATCGCAGCGGCACTATCGCCGTCGATGGAACCGAAGTTACCGTGACCGTCTACCAAGAGGTAGCGCGTATTAAAGTCCTGCGCCAAACGAACCGTCGCGTCATAAACGGAACTATCACCATGTGGATGATATTTACCGAGTACGTCACCGACGATACGAGCGGATTTCTTGTACGGTTTATTTGGCGTCATGCCTGTTTCGTGCATCGCGTACAAAATACGACGATGTACTGGTTTCAAGCCATCGCGCACATCTGGAAGAGCACGCATTACGATTACGGACATCGCATAATCGATATAGGCGTTCTTCATTTCTTTATCAATCTGAACGGGATGAATATTCCCGTGGGACCATTGTTGGTCTGCCACAATCTCACCTCATTTTACTAACACTGATTATAATACATCATAATATTATAGCATTTTTAAGGGCTAAAGGCTAATTTTATCGGTATTTTTCTGCATTTTTGTGAAAGCTACTTCACCTATTCTAGTAGCCAATCTAAAACATTCTTTTGCTCTATACCATTATGATTATCTGTTTTATGTAACACATCCATTGTAAGTAAATATTTAGGATAGTTATCATCAAGTTTCTCTAACGGTGATAATTCACGTCGTAACGTAGTATCATCCATAACGCTATAGCTTACTTGATAATATTCTAAACGATGTGGCATTTTAGCTACAAAATCTATTTCACCATTTTGTAGATGCCCTACATAAACACGGTAACCACGTCTAATTAATTCCAAATATACAATATTCTCGAGTATATGACCGCGATCCGAATCTGTACGACTTAATAAAAACTTACGGAATGCACTATCTACAACATAATATTTAGCATTTCGCTGCAATAACGCTTTTCCTTTTACATCAAATCGGTCAACTTCATAGATTAAAAGACCATCTTTGAGACCTTGTAAATATTTCTCAACCGTCTTATTATCCGTTTTGCGACCATAACTAGTGAGCGTATTCGCAATTTTCGTTGGATTAATCAAACTCCCTATATTAGCTAATAAATATTTAATAATATCCAATAATAATGGTACATCTGTAATTTTTAATCTCGTTACAATATCTTTCAGAATAACAGTGTTTAGAATACTTTCTAAATATTCATCAATACTTTCATCATCTTCAACATGTACAAGCCTAGGGAAAGAACTATGCTCGATATACAAATTGTATATATCCATATCTGACAAGTTTTGCTGACTATATGCACTATGAAATTCTTTAAATGAAAGCGGTAGCATCTCAACTTGCACATATCTACCGGTTAATAATGTGGCAATATCAGAAGACATAAAATATGCGTTTGAACCTGTAATATAAATATCCACATTAGGTTTGATAAATAAACTTCCTACGACCTTCTCAAATTGTGGTACATGCTGCACTTCATCTAAAAATACATACATGGGAGTCTCTGGAATCAATCGTTCTACTATATACTCATGGAGGGCATGATACTCCTGTAGCGGTTCATACTCTAAATCTTCAAAATTAATAGAAATGATTTGATTGGCTTTTACACCACTAGCTAATAATTCTTGTTTAAACAATTCAAATAATGTAGATTTGCCGCACCGACGCACACCAGAAACGACTTTAATCACATCTTGATCTTTATGACGCCTTAAAAATTCTAAGTATTGCTCGCGTTGAATCAAAGGCATTATAACCTCCTTAGCTCAACAATATTCACTATTATTGCACAACTAGAAACATATTTTAGGATAGTAATCCTAATTCAGTACATTTATAATTTAAACAGGAACTATAATCCTTATTTATTATAATTATATCATTTTTTAGGATTATAATCCCTATTTTTATTAAATACAATATATTTCGGGATTACAATCCTAAAACAACTGTTTTATCATCGTATTGAACACTTATAACTATCTCTATCCCTTATTTAGTGACCCGCATGCTTTATCATATGATCTAAAATGCTAACAAAATCTCGTTCCACAGCAGAAGTGTCTGCACCGGTGCTACCAATCCCAGTTAACATAGTTTCTTTCCAATCATTCTTTGCCTTAAATCTAAATGAGATCAAATACTTAGCTTTTGTTTTATCCGCTTCTCCTTTTGGCAAATAGTAAAAGCCTATGCTTCTTTCAGTAGGCAACAGTACTGGATTATCTTGCGGTTTATATTGGCTATATATAGATTTCATAAAGGTTAGAACATCTTCACCCTTTACAGACGTATCTACAAAAATAATCTCATCGTATGTAAATAAAGGTATCTTATTAGTACCAGCAACGCGTGTCGCTTTAGATTTAGCTAGCTCCAACGCCTCCTCATGAGTGGCCATCCGCATGCCATACCGCTTAGCACTCTCCACCAAAGAAGAGTTCAAATGAACTAAATACGCCTGTGAATAAGCAAAATCTGCATCATTATCTCTCTCACCACCAGGTGCAGGCAAGGTTGGACGATGCACCACAGAATTTATGGTAAAAGAAAAACCATTGCTTTCATCATAAAAAACATATACATTGCGCTGGAATGGTTTCTCCTTCTCCACCACAGCAGATTGAAGAACTAGACGCGGATGAACAACGCTGAACTCCTTTTCCACACTAGCCTTGATATCCTCTGGCGTGGCAGGATCACCATTTTCCATCGTCCACACAAAAGAACAACCGCTCAATAAAAATGTACAAATACACACAACAACTAATGATATATACCTAATCAACTGCTTCATAGATACACCTCTCCCTGACCTATTTTCCTCGCACAGCCTGTTGTATTTCCCGATCAACAACGGTAATTATGTCTCGTTCAATCTGCTCAGAACTCTTATCTTGATAACCAACACCACTCATTAAGGTATCTCGCCAATCTTCCCGCCCTCTAATTTTAAAACTTATTAGGTACAGAGCCTTGCTCTTGTCTGTTTCACCATTTGGTAAATAGTAAAAGCTAACCTTACGTCCATACACACTACTTACTAAGGTCTCGTCACCATTAGGTTTATATAGAGAATATATGTCTCGTAACATGCCCACTACACCAGCACCATTAGATGTTTGATTAAGAAATACAAAATCTCCTTCATCAAACAAAGGCGCTGTACTATTACCATCTGGACGCATGAGTTTAGCACTGATGAGCGCCTTACGCTCCTCATCATTAGCTATGTGAAAGCGATATTTTGTAGCAAGAAGAGCTACCTCACTATTTAAATGATTTAAATATGTATCTGCATACCTATACTCAGCCTTCGTTACCCGCTGACCACCTGGAATAGGTAGCTCAGGAGTCTTCACATACACACTTGTAGTAAAGACAAAACCATTATTCTCATCTAAAAAAGTATACTCATTATGTTTATTGGGCTTTGTAGAAACAACCCTAGAAGACTGCAACACAAGACGGGGATTATAAGCCGAAAAACGCTCCTCAACCATCTCCTTCACATCATTTGGCGTGTATGGATCCCCATCAAACAGCGTTATCCGAGAAGAAGTACAACCACCCAATACAACACTACAAACACACAACAAAACCAACAACACAAACCTAACAAACAAAGGCATACACAACCACACCTCTCTCCTTTTCCCCATTTGTATCAAGTATTCATATCAAATATGCAGACACAATCATTGATAACATCAGCTGATTGTTGATACTCTACTTCACACCCTTTCCCCATCAGGGGCCTCGCCCCATGCGAAAGGAAAAGTGCTTTTGTTGTTGGGACTAGTCCACATATAGGGTTGTAAAAAAGTTAGACACTTATGAATGAGCGACTTAGGTCACTATGGAGCGAAGGAATAAGTGTCTAACTTTTTTAACTAGTAAACCACTATGTGACGGGGCCCCAACAACAATCACTTAACTAGCGCATCCAATGTATTCATTCGGAAGTCTTCTATTACATTCATAAAGGATTGATTGTGTATGGGATTGTCCGTCATCCCAAATAGGTGGCTTTTACAGTCACAGTCAGAGGATCCGAATTTAGGCACGTCCCATTCGGCAACTCCACGGACCGCATCAGCGAGAGCACATTCCGCATCAGCCCAGCTAGTACGAATCGGCAGACCTGCTATCATTTCGCAGTGACCACGGAAGTAATCTAGATGCCAGTGCATTTTCTTCCGTTTTCGCTTATGGCGCTCAATGCGCTTTGTTAAATTCGCCTTCGCAGAGCCTACGTACATATAGTAACCCGCCTTGAAATGCATCATTCCTTTAGAGCCGATCTCAAGGTCTAAATCATGGTCGAGATGCATGACCATTACGTACACGCCACTATCGTGAGCCTCTGTGTCGAGAATGCTACTCGGATAGGAACATTCACGTGTTACAGTGGGCATGGTAAAAGTATCATCCCAAGCCACCGCAACGGCTTTCCAGTCTAAAGAAGATGCTACCTCTTTAAAGGTTTTGGCAAACTCCAAATCTGTATGGTAGTCTGGCAAGAACCACTGTGCTCGGTCCCATTGTACGAGGAATAGAACCCCTGTGTGGTAGCCTTCATTTTGTAGTTCTTTCAAATGTAGTAAATGCTTGCGCCCTCGTTCTGTAATAGCATCAGGGAACATGGCTCCAGTTTTGGAGAATAGCGTACAAGACTTAACCTCTAACAGGAACTCATCACCTTTATCATTGGTGAGAAGCAAGTCAAAACGTGATGATGTACCGTGTAGTTTAACCGTATATTCTCGTCGTACAACACGCCACTCTTCCCAACCTGGGATAAGTTTATTTTCGGTCAAATGCTGGGCTACATCATTACTGTAGTTAGTGTCAAGCATAATCACGACACCATCGCGCTCGATGCCGACCACGCGATATTTCGTTTTCGCATCAGGCTTATCGTGAGGCACGATGTACATCGTTACACCGGTGAACAAGAGCTCCCACATGCGACCAGGATTTGGCAAATGAGCGAGCACGCTTTCACCATTTAAATCTAAAGTCACCACAAAACGGTTCGGGCGACCAGTATATGTTGCTTTTAAAATTGTATCGTAAAGGACTTTCATTGGTACTCCTACATCAAGAATATTCTATGTGTCTATTATACGCTATTTTGTTACAGGATGAGAGTCCTACAGATTGTACTTTGAAAGTCCTTACAAATTGCATGATGAAAGACCTAAGAAAAGCCTAAGAAGTACCACCTTACATATTTACAAAAACTAAATTAATAATTCACCACAGTTACAGGATCATTGTTGCGATATTTCCGATTACTGTGTGGAAAGTCTCGTTCTACCAAATTATGTAGCGCTTCTTCTAATAAATTCCAAAAACCATCAGTGTCTTCCGTTGGTATGCCAAGAACAATGGAGTTTCCTTTGGAATAGATAATACATGTGGAGGTTATATTATCAATAATTGGCAAATATACAATAATTACGCCATATGCTGCTAGCATATCCTTTAGAGGCTCTTTCACACCGATTAAAGGTTCACTAGAAAGGTCCTTAATTTTTGGTATAAATTTTCTTAGTAACTCCGCATCGTAAGGATTGACCTCTACAAAACGAGCCTGCCCTTTCGTGATTTGTACTAGTGTATAAATCGCACTCTTTTTAACTGGTTCCATATCCTTAATATTTTCATATACTAAGGGCATAATCATTTCATCAGCTACATGTTTTAAAGAAGCTACCTCAAAAAACTTCTGTAAATTATTGACCTGCTCAGCTGCTTTTTTTGTTTCTGGAACGATACCCAAACGTGCAAGCTTAGCATAACCAAAAGGTTTAGCAAAGTTGATTTCTTCATCAATAGAATTCTCATACTCTACTTTTAATATCTGCTCCCTATAACTAGCTTCTAAACCATTCCAAAAACTAGCCTCTACACCAAACACCCGCTCAAGACGCATTGCCACATCTTGAGTTAGTGGCACCTCTCCATTAATAAGCTTACTAATGTGTTTTTCACTCATATCCATTCGTGTAGCTAATTCTTTTTGTGTCATATGCCTATCTTCTAAAACCTCTTTTATAGTCATACCTGGTGGTATCGCTATAAAAGTATTACTTCTATAAATTTTCATACTTTTTACACTCCTTATCAATGATAATCCACAATTTCTTGGATCTCTACAATATCTACAGTATTACCATATTGAGTAAAAATTAAGCGGTATGGATGGATTAAATCCATAGCATATTGTCCTAATCGATCTCCGTATAAAGGATGGCATCTTCCTAATCGCAAAAAAATTAATGTTTCAATAGATGCAGCTTGACTAATTTGTTGTAACCGTTCATATAGTTTTACTGTCATTTTAAGATTATATTTTTTCTGTGCTGCATTAATATCTGTACATACCTTACGTATCTTATTATTCTTATATCGTATATCCAATATGTCACCGACTCTCTCAAATCATAGTGAATGGTTGATACAATATAAATGGCCATTTATAATAATTTACCTAGTAGGTTAATTCTATTATACCTCTTCAAACACAAATGTAAATAAATAATTTACCAATTGGGTAAATTTAATAACACTATGTAGTATCAAAAATCATATATGCTATTAATAATTAATATTGAAATTTTTCATTTTTGTAGCTTAGGTTACATTATTACGTGTTAAAATAGTTTATACTAGGAACATCGGGTCAGTATTTAATACCCGTACTGATCGTTACGCCGGGTTTTGATGAGGCATCGCCTAGTTGATCTCATCACGCTGTTCGTATACGTGCGAAGCTTTCACAAAACCCAATGGCGTATATTTTTTACAAACAAAGAATCATATAGATTAACTAAGTAGTTTTAGCCACTATTCTCCGCAGAGAGGGCTCGAGAAAGGATTTAACATGGCACAAATTGCAGCAAATTTACAACGCATTAAAAACGGTCAACGCCGTTATGCAATTACACCTCGCGTTCCTGCAGGTTTCATTCAACCAGATCAATTACAAAAATATATCGACGTAGCGAATGAGTTCGGCGCTGTTCTTAAATTAACTGGCAGCCAACGCATTATGATTACGAATTTGAAAGCAGAAGACGTAGATAAAGCTTGGGAAATGCTCGGCATGGAGCCAGCGTACACTGTATCTAATCGCGTGCGCAGCGTAAAAATCTGCCCAGGTACTACATTCTGTAAACGTGCTAAACAAGATAGCGTACATCTTGGCATGCAAATTGAGCGCAAATATTTGTCTCAAGAAATGCCAAGCAAAATGAAAATCGGCGTGTCCGGTTGTCTTAACTCTTGTACTGAAAGCCGCATGAAAGATGTTGGTATTATCGGTACTGTAGAGGGCTGGAATGTTTACGCTGGCGGTAGCGGCGGTGCTCATCCACGCATCGGCGACCTCATCGCTGAAGTAACAACTGAAAAAGAAGCTCTTGCATTAGTAGATCGTATCATTGAATACTATAAAGAAAATGCACAAATCGAGCGCATGGGCGAATTCATTGACCGCATTGGTTTAGAGGCTTTCAAAGCAGCTGTATTAGGCGACCTTGAAGGTGCTCCAGCTGAAAGCAAATCCGACGAACCAGCTGTGTTCTTGCCTGGTCATGGTAACGATCCTGAACCAGAAGCACCACGCCTCGAAGAAGGTGCCCCTATTACACCAGATACAATCATTCGCGATATCGTAGATACATATCCAAATGTTGTACCTGTGTTACAAAGCATCGGCATGGGTTGCCTTGGTTGCCCATCTTCTACAGCTGAACCATTATGGCAAGCTGCAGAAATTCACGGTGTTAATGTATACGATTTAGTTCAAAAATTAGAAACAGCACGAAAAGGAGCTTAATATGTCCGCATTCTTAGGTCACATCCATTACTGGTTATATCGTAAAATTCAATTGCTCGTTGAGCGTGAAAACTTGATTTTAGAAAAAACAACTAAGGTTGTTGATGATTTGGCAGAGGAATTGCACTCCATCTCCGTAGATACATATGGCGAGCCAATCAATCCGAGCATTCCACTTGAAAACATCATCGACCATGGCAATATCCATGGCTGGTTGTCCAACCAAATTAACATCGCATCTGTTCGCGAAGCAGCTTTCATCAAAGATTTGCTCGACACTAACTCCGGCGACGAAGCGGTGAACGTAGTAACAGCTATTCTTGATGCGTTTGCTGTACAAGGCCAAGCATGTGGCGTTGTGGCGCAAGACAGCCTTGAAGAACATACTGCTCCAGCTATTTACAATGCGTTGCAAAACTTCTACGTAAATGGCATGCCTTGCGATGGCGGTGACCAAGTGGTTTCTGAAAGCCCAGATGAGTTCACATGGGTGGGTGACCACAGATTACAAGCAGGCTACTGGCGTACAGCAGGCGTTGATCCTAAGTTCATGGCACTTGCGTACCAAACATGGTTCGAAGCCTTTGTAAGAGCGGTAGATCCTAACTTTGAACTTGTAACAACTGAAGAAAACGGCACACGTTTATATACAATCAAGAAAAAATAATTAATAAATACATAACATTCCGTTTGTTTAGGCACTATAAACGAATGAAAACGAGCAAAAAAGCGAACGTAAAATTTTACGTTCGCTTTTTATCTTATTATTTATATTCTACAATTACTTAACAGTATATGTAGTACCACGTCCTATACCTTGTTTTCTTAAAAAACCTGATTTGACTAATTTATTCAAATTTTGTTCAATGACAGGTAAAATGATTCTTATCGATTTTTCCGAATATACTATATCATAAAACGGGCGCAAAAACGAACGTAAATACTTTCGTTCGTTTTTGCGTCTATTTTAAATCTATATTTAATATATATTTCTTTCAAAACTGTAGCTATAGGCACAGCATTGATAAGCAATATCATTTATAATGTAAGCATAAGGTAATTACATAAGTTCATTTAATTAAGTAATAGCGTCAGCTTTCAAAATAAAAGCTAGAATTAGGAGGTTTATTATGGCAGGCACAGTTAATCAAGAATTAGGTTTATTATTCCAAGGTCCTAACTATGTAATCGTAAAAAAAGGCGGTAAAGCTGGTGAACAAGTTGAAAAACACAACCACCCAGAAGCAAACGTAATTTTTACAGTAGTTAAAGGTAAAGTACAAGTATTAATTAACGAAACTGAAGAGCACGTACTTGTACCAGGCCAAGTATTAGAATTCAACGGCGACAACTACATCCAAGCAACACTTGTTGAAGACAGCGAATTCGTAGTAAATCTTATTCACAAACCTGAATAAAAACTAGTTTAAAACATAAACCCTATAAGAAAAGGCGGTTAATCATTTAAGATTAACCGCCCTTTTTATGGAGCTTACATTTTGTAGAGCTTAAAAGGAATTATAGATTGTTAGATCACTTACATCAGCCCGTTTTGTATGGCCCGGTGCAGGCACACAGTCTGGATGAGGGTATCCTATAGGGAAGATAGCTACAGGTATAACAGTATCCGGCAAGTTATATGCCGTGCGCACTTTAGCTGGATCAAAATGAGCAATCCACGTTGTTCCTAAGCCTATATCCGCCACGGTAAACATGAGGTGAGCACCTACAATACTAGCGTCTACAACGCCCAAATCCGCATCATCGTATTCCCGCTTCCAACTCACTGTATTATCATAACAAACAATAATCGCCAACGGCGCATTGAAGTGACCATTAGTGCAGTCTTTTAGTTTATTAAGACTATCTGCCGTATTCAGCACAAGTAAACGTTGCGGCTGATAATTATGAGCCGTAGGTGCTAATCTCACTACCTCTAACAAGATATCTAACTTCTCTTGCTCAACGGGCTTCGTATCAAATTTTCGAACTGAATACCGCTCTGTGGCTAATGCTTTAAAATCTTTCATTAGATCTCACTCCTTATTTGAAATAAGCTAATCTATTTTAAAGAAAACACCTATATAATATTTACAATATGTTATTTCTATGCAGACTACTTCTGTTAATATATTTCTCTATATTACTATAAAAGTCCTTTAAATCCAAAAGCCCCTTATCTGAAACCAGACAAGGGGCCATTTCATATTATTTTTTTAGCCGGTATTATTTTTTAAGACGGCTAATTACTTCGTTAGTAATGTTTTCGATTTTGCTGT
>OBUY01000324.1_pt1 | contig 21688 bp, 18 predicted proteins | sample 1475781 | NCBI WGS metagenome assembly OBUY01 (sample SAMEA2579912, study PRJEB22360) | human gut metagenome | biome: human gut; feature: human-associated habitat; material: faeces | place: Denmark | collected 2008/2010 | reverse complement strand
AGTCCTGGCAGTGGCGGGAAAACAATCCGATGTGGATCCAGTTGCACAGCCATCTGGATGACAGCTTATACCGCAAAGAGTGGCTGGGCGATCACAAACAGATCCTCGCGGCGTTAATCAAAAAAGACGCCCGTGCGGCGAAGCTGGCAATGTGGCAGCATCTGGAAAATGTGAAACAGCGTTTGCTGGAATTTTCCAACGTCGATGATATCTATTTTGATGGTTATCTCTTTGACTCCTGGCCATTGGATAAAGTTGACGCCTGAACCCTTATTTCTGGTGCAAAGTTGAGCTGCTTTGCACCGGGTCTTGTAGCCATGTAATAACATATATTATTAATAATAAACTATGAGTAATTTAATAATTACTTATTACATATCTTTTATAAATATTATATCTCTATTTAAATCTGAGTAATCATTCGGAATAATCAAAATATATTGATTTGTTTCTATCTGATTTAGTGATTTTTATCAAATTATATCTTTTTAAATAAAAAGTAAGTGGATCTTCATTTCTGTTCAGGGTCTTATACTTCGCGGGCAAGAATTAGGCCTGTATCAGTTACGGACGTAATGAGCAAAAAGGAATGACTATGGAAAATGAGCATCAACTCAGTGGTATCCTGCCGTCAGGGCAAGATATCGATGCCGCTAAACGTCAGGAGTGCGCAAAATGATGCGCCAATTACTTCAGACCGTATTACCTGAAAAAACAGGAAGCAATACATCATTGCTGCGTGATTCCGTATGCCAGGATCTCTTTCAACTTTTTAATTCTCCTCATTCACCGCTACCAACATTACTTGTTTCTGGCATGCCTGAGTGGCAAGGGCATAATAAGTGTGACAAACGTCTCCAGAGTTGGTATTGCCGCCAGTTGCGTTCCGCTCTTTTATTTCATGAACCACGTATTGCAGCATTGCAGGTGAGTCTGAAAGAAGTATATTGCCACGATCTGGCAATCAGTCTGGAGATGATGCTGTACCACGACGATGAACCGCTAACATTGGAATTGATCTGGCAGCATGGCGGTTGGTGCAGTGCGATGTTGGGGAAAGTCAGCTAAATACAATCTCCTGCGTTTTACTCAGTCAGCCACCCGTGCGGGCATTCTACGTCTATTCGGGCGGCTGACAACCGCTTATGCAGTTTCAAACGTTCCTTTCACACACGCCTTGCCGTCTTTGACCATCAGTTTGCCGCGAGCGTATACCTGCGCAATGCGCAGCTTCGGTGTCAATACCAGCAAATCCGCGTCATTACCTGGCAGGATTTCACCTTTCCCGGTCAGGTTAAGGAAACCGGCTACGCTACTGGTGAGCGGGCGCAGGGCATCGCTGATACTGAAACCGTAGTCTTTAACCAGCACCTGCACGGTTTCCAGCAACGTCTCAAAACCCGCAATGCCGATATGGGTTAAATTCCCTTCGTCGTCGAAGAAGGGTTGGCTGCCGTTGCCGTCAGAGCTAAGGGTGACGCGTGCCAGCGGAATACCCGCCTGAACGGCGCGGGCAATACCTTCGGCAGGGGCGACCGGTTCGTCAATGCTGCTGGTAATGTCGATGGTGCCACCCTGGCGCGCGAACTCCAGCGCCTGCTCAAACAAAGGCACGTTGCGGTTAACATGCGTCGGCAGCAACTTACTGATTGGCACATCGCAGTTTTCCAGGAGGTCATAGATGGGCTGTAACGCCTTTTTGCTGTCGCCCATGTGGAACACGGTGACGCCAGGCTTACCGCCGAGCAAGCCACCAACGCGGGATTCTGCTGCCATATTGGCCAGATGGTAAACATCCGGCGCGGCGGAGCGGTGATCAGAGATGGCACATTTCACGCCAATCACGCGATCGATAATCGCCACATCCTTTTCCACAGAACCCGTAATGGTGCGGGAAGGTACATGATAAGCACCGGTCAGCATCCAGGCGCTGATGCCTTCTTCATTGAGTGCCCGGGTCTTGGCGAGTAGGGATTCCGGATGGCGAGAGATAGAGTCAGTGCCCAGCAGGCCAACTACCGACGTGACGCCCGCTTCCGTCAGGCGGCTTAATGCTACTTCCGGCGTGCGTGTTGTGGGGCCAGCTTCACCGCCGCCGCCAATCAAATGGACGTGTTGATCAATAAAACCCGGACAGAGGATCTGCCCGCTGAGATCGACAACCGTGCAGTCCGGTACGATGTCAGAAGGGATATTGCTGGCAACGGCGATAATCTTGCCGTTAGCGATTAACACATCGCAAATACCCCGATCCTCCGGCGCATACAAATGCGCTCCCTGCAACAGGGTAAAACCGGCTGCGGAATAATCAATCATGGTAACTCCTTGTTAAACAATAAGCTGCATAACCCAAATCGACAGCAATGCGTTAATCACGCAGACCGTAATGATATGCGGGTAATATTTGGCATTCACTTCGGCTGTCTCCAGGCAGCGACCGACATTTTGCACCGGGTTGCCCATTAAATACATCGCGAGCAGTAAAACGGTGACATCATGATCGGTTAATGCGCCCGCGGTCGCCTGGCTGGCAGCAACGCCGACCGCGTCGTCCATACTCATCAACGTGGCTAAAAGACAGTTGCCGCTTCACCGGGCATTCCCACAACGTTTTTGTGACCGTGTGTTGCTACGTGTTTTTTGCAGAGTGGAAAAATAGGATTGAGTTGCAGAAAATTCATAAACACAGTGACAATAACGATGAGTAAGTAAAGGCAGAAAATACAAGGATGAATGCAAAATGGCAAAGTACAGTGAAAAAGATCTGGCGGATACGAGTAAGTTTTTAAGTTTTGTCCTCCGACATAAACCAGAGGCGATTGGCATCGTGCTGGATCGTGAAGGGTGGGCGAATATCGATAAGCTCATACTCTGTGCACAAAAAGCGGGCAAGCGGTTAACGCGTGCATTACTGGATTCCGTGGTCGCCACCAGTGATAAGAAGCGCTTTAGTTATTCCAGTGATGGTAGGTGTATTCGTGCTGTTCAGGGGCATTCGACTTCGCAGGTCGCTATTGCCTTCACCGAAAAAACACCGCCACAATTTCTCTACCACGGTACGGCAAGTCGTTTCCTTGAGGCGATAAAAAGTCAGGGATTAATTGCAGGGGAGCGTCACTATGTGCATCTCTCTGCTGATGAAGCGACAGCTCGCAAAGTAGGAGAAAGGCACGGAGCGCCGGTTATCTTAACCGTCAAAGCACAGGAAATGGCGAAACGAGGAATACCTTTCTGGCAAGCGGAAAACGGGGTCTGGCTGACATCAACTGTTGCGGTTGAGTTTCTTGACTGGCAAGGGAAACAGCCCTTATGAAGTCACCACTTGCAGCTTAAACAATTGCACTGTGCAGATCAGCGCCGCAATAAACAACGCCGCTGCGCCACAGAGAGTGGCACTGGCGAGAGCCGATGTTCCGTTGCCGAGCAAACTGGTCAGCGCCGGGCCAAGAATTTGCCCAATGCCGTAAATAAGCGTCACAAAGCCTAACAGGTTGAGGTTTCCCGGCACACTAAGCTGGCGGGCGATGGTCATCACCAGCGAGGTGGTGCCCATAAAGGTGCCGCCAAACCCAATACTACTGATGATGAGTAATAAAGGCGAACTGCTGGCGAGGGTTAACAGTACGCAGATCGCCTGCACCAGTAAGTTCGCTGTCAGGCAAGGTAACGCTCCCCAGCGTTTTGCCGCCCACAGCCAGCTAAAGCAACCCGGGACAATCGACAAGCCAACCAGCGTCCAGAGATGGGCGGTTAACAATGACGAGCCTGCATCTTTCGCCATCAGCGGCAGGTAAGTGGCGACGATGATATAACCAAAACCTGCCAGACCATACAGAATCGCCAGCAACCACCAACTCATCATCTGTTGATCGTTTTTTGCCAACGGCGCAGGCGCGATGAGGTGTTTTTTCGACGGGATCAATAGTGCCAGAATAATCAATATAATGGCAGAAAGCGCTCCGGCTCCTTGCCACAATGTTTGCGAGGAGAGGGTAAAATGCAGTCCCGCCAGCACATATTCATTGCCCAGCGCGATACCGACGCCAACGCCAGAAAACAGCGCCGCAAGCACAAAGGGATGGCGGGTATGTTGCATAATCAGCGTCGAGCCGAATATCAGCATTCCGGCGCTGGCGACGCCCGCCAGAAAGCGAATCAACAACACCAGAACAAAAGTTGGCAACCATGCCATCGCGAGGATCAATAATCCGGTTGCCAGGGCGCAAGCCAATAAAAACGGGCGCAGACGCGACGGCAGATGAAACGCGCCGAATGAAAACAGCATGCTGCCTGCCAGATACCCTGCGTAGTTGCCGCTGGCAATCCACGACAGTTCGCTAAATGAAAACGTTCCTTCCGCCAGCATGACAGGTAGCATTGGCGTATACAGAAAGCGGCCTAACCCCATCCCTAAGGTCAGAACCAGCATCCCGAAAAACGCGGTGCTGAAAGAGAAGCGTTCTACGGGATGCAATGAAGGGGACATGTTTTACCTTATTTGTATTTTTTTGTTGTTAACAAGTTAATAACAAAAAAGGAAAACATGCCAGCCTGTTAATGTGATGATGTAGGGGTAAAGCGATAAAAAAGATTGGGTTCGCCAACGATATAGATATTGCCAGTGGCGTCCATCGCTATCCCTTCGGCCTGTTTGATGTTATGTGACAAACCCCGGCTACCTTTGGTAAGCGACATCTCACCGATGACCTCGCCTGTTTGGGTGACTTCCTGGAGTGCGCGAGACTCATGAGACAGCACCAGAAGTGTATTTTTTTGTGGGTTAAATTCCGCGCCAGACACGTCGTCTAAAGTAAATTGCCGTTGTAATGATTTATCCTTGCTAATGTGCAACTCGTCACTACGTAATAGTCCGGTAACTTTATAGATCTCAATCGGGTTTTTCTCTTTAAAAAACCAAAAAGTGTGGTCCTGGCGAGAATAAGCCAGTCCTTCAAAACCACTATTGGTCGGCGTTTCCTGCAGCGGGATTTTTATTTTTTTGAGGATTTTCACCTCTGAGTTTTCATTAAGAGAAATGACATAAATGGCATAATCGCGCTCATCGCTAATGACAAACTGATTATCGCCAATGTATTCGATCGTCTCGAGATCTTTCACAAAATCCAGAGGAATAGTGCGGATCAAGTCGCCATTGGTGGTCATTTCAACAATTGCCGCGGGCTTGTTGATAGTACTAAACAGGGTATTGCTCTGTGCCGACCAGGTCAGCGAGGAGATATTATTCGTTACACCTTCAATTTCTTTGCCGTCAATGGTGGCGTGGTAATTCTGAAATGATGTCGCATGATTGCTTTTACGGGCGCAAGATTGCACAAAGAAAAAACTCACGACTACGATGGCAAAAAGAATAGCAATACCCGTGATGCGTTTATGTAACGAAAAACTTTTTGTCATGGCATTCCCTTTAAGGCAAATCAATAAGATATCGAGAAGTATACGTAGCGATCTTAATGAATCCTTAACGCGGAGTTGAATCGTAATCTGCAATACACAGCCAGCTCCCATCCTGCTGATAATAAATTGACTCTGTTTGACCTGGGATAACCCATTGTGTTTCCTCACCAGCAGGACACCTCAACCAGATGCATAGCCCACAGCCTCCACGTAACTCACGGGGAATATCCGAGACGCGAAAAGCCATGCCCGCTGCTTGCAACGCCTTGCGCGTTTGCACGACGCCGACCGTTGAATGAAATAAAAATAAGAATTCCGTCATGCCCGTTTTCTCTGCCGCTGACCAATCACCGCTGCGCCAATTGCGCCAGCGAATTGTGCATCAGGATGGGTATGTACTGACATTCCCAGGTGAGTTTCCAGCATCCGGGAAAAGACCTGGCAATGGCTGACACCGCCAGTAAACAGAATCGGCGCTTCACAGGAGAGACGAGCAATGAAATTGGCGCTGCGGCGCGCCATAGCGTTAATCACTCCGGCGAGAATCGCTTCCGGCGCTACCCCGGCAGAACGCAGACTGATCACTTCTGATTCGGCAAACACCGTACACATACTGCTGATGGCGTGCGGTGGCACATTTTCGGTAATACAGTCGAGTTCCTCGATGCTGGTGCCCAGCGTACGCGAAATCACTTCCAGAAAACGTCCGGTTCCTGCCGCACATTTGTCATTCATCAGGAAGTCACACAGATTACCGTCACCATCAAGTTGAATCACTTTGCTGTCCTGGCCGCCGATGTCGATCACCGCGCGCGTTGCTGGCGCAAGAAACCGCGCTCCCAGCCCGTGGCAGGAGATTTCCGTCACCTGTTTATCGGCAAAATCCACCAGTTGCCGCCCGTAACCGGTGAGCGTCAGAAACGGCGTTGTCTCTAACCCTTCGCGCAGAGTTTCCCAGGCTTCTGTAATTGCTATTGCCGGGCGAAATGGTGTTGGAACGAGGAAACGGCGCATAATTACGCCGTCTGCCAGTAAGATCCCTTTGGTGGCGGTAGAACCGGAATCAATGCCTATCGAATACCTCACAGCCACCTCTTACAGCATCTCAATAAAGGCCGCGACGCGGGTACTGAGCTGCCCGATATCCGAAGTGGAGTAGTCCGTTTCAATGGCGATATAAGGAATGTTGTGCTGCTGGCGCACGTGACGTTTAATCGCCAACGATTCCACCGCGTAGGTATGGCACGCCTGCAAAATCACGTCTACCACGCCATCGACCTGATACTCTTCCACCATCTGGCTGAGCATTTTCAGACGTTGATCATTCGGAGAAACACAGGAGCAGCCAATCGCCAGATACTTGTCGGCCAGCGCATCATAGACATCGCCCGTTTCCGCCACACATTGCTCAGTCGCTTTTGCCCCCGTGCAGTTTTCATAACCGACCACCCAGCCGCCGTTCTCTTCAATCGCGCGCACCACTTTCTCTGCTGCGCCGCCAATTGGGCAGCCGGTAATTAAAATGCGTGGACGCGGCTCCAGCCGCTGACCTTCTTCCCATTGCTGACGAACGCGGGCGGTCATTGTATCCAGTTCATTGATCAATGCGTCTTTATCGAAACGGAAGGTTGCGCCGTAAACGACTTTCAGAATGTCGCTGCCGCTAAGCGCCGGGGGATTTAACTGCCCCAGATGATAGAAGTTCGCCAGTGCACGGCGTTCGCGATTTTTCAGTGTAATGGCATCGCGCAACGCGTCTTCTGTGATCTCTTGCCCGAAACGTTCTTCCACTACCTTTTGCAAGCGCAGCATTTCAGCTTTCCACAACGCGCGCGAAGCCTCGTCCTGCACACTGTTCGGCAGTTGCATCACATGCACGGGTTTAAACTCCGCCATGTACTCGTACATTTTCTTTTTGCCGTCGCAGGTAGTTTCACCGACCACCAGATCAGAAAAGTAAAAGTAAGGGCATTTATCAGTTTTGCCGAAGCCGTAGCTACTTTTAATCAGCGGACAGAGGTTGCGCGGCAGATCTTTCTCCGCTTCTTCAATGGTTTCATCAGAGGTGGAACAGAGCGAGACAACAACCGCCCCGGCGGCCATTGGGATCTCCTGCGGCATAAACGTGCAGTAGGTGCCAACCAGCGGAATGCCGCGCTCTTTGAGATCCATGACGGTGAGAAAGCCTTTTTGGCGAGCTTCGGAGAACTGATCGAAAATGGCGGGTAGATCGGTGACAAGTGACATGATTTTCCTTCCCCGTAACACGGGAGATGATGAAAAGAGGCCACATTATTACCATGTTTTTAGTGTGGTTTATTTGATCTCTCTCGCGGTTAGCCTCTTAGCGTATTTTCATTGATCTCTAAAAATTGCCGATGGATAACAAGGTCGGGATTTGCGATAAAAGATACAGTATCAACCCGATACAACCCCCAACCAGCGTGCCGTTAACGCGGATAAACTGGAGATCTTTGCCGATATTTAACTCGATTTGCCGTGACATATCGCGCGCATCCCAGCTTTTTACCGTGTCAGTAATGTGTCGCGTCAGGAATGCCGAAAACTCAGGCGCGACGCGGTGCGCGGCCTGTTCGAGATGACCATTTAACGACGCCCGCAAGGCGTCATCGGCAATTAACGTCTCCCCAAACCACTGACCTGCCCGCGCGATACGCTCCTTCACGCGAGAGTCTTCGCTGTTGATATCCGCTTTCAGCCACTGCCGTAAATCCCCCCACAATTCACTGAGATAGCGGTTAAAGGCTTCATCTTCTTTCAGATACGCTTTGATATTGTCGGCGCGCGCCGTCATTTCGGGATCGTTTTTTAGCTTATCGATCAACGCAAAGGTGGCGCGATCAAACGCATGGCGGATCTGATGAGCGCGATCGCGGCTGATATCATCAAGCAAAGAATTCACGGCGTCAGAAACCAACTCTGCGCTATGTTCACCCAGCCATTCGGTAGGCAAAATTTTGGCTTTTAGCGGGTGTTCACTCTCCAGCCAGCGGACAATCTGCTGGGCGATAAACTTGCGCGATTTATCACGCTGGAGCAGGGCAATCAACTGTGCGATCAGCGTATCGAGCAGCACCTGATGACGATCGTTTTTGGTCATGCTCTCCAGCATCAATGCACTGGTGCCGGAAAGATCCACTTTATCAATCGCCCGATGCACCGCGCGCTTAAGCAGACGCTGAATACGTGCATCATCGGTCAGTTCGAGAAAACCACTCATGATCTGCAACAGATGCTGACCGACACGGCGGGCGTTTTCCGGCTGGCTAAACCAGTTGCCAATCAATAATGCCGGTTCATGACGACGAATCAGCGCGACCAGCGATTGGGTATCAAGAAATTTTTCCTGCACGAACTGGCCGAGGTTTTCGCCAATCCGGTCTTTATTTCGCGGAATAATCGCCGTATGGCGAGAAATAATCGGAATCGGCACGCGGCGAAACAACGCCACCACCGCAAACCAGTCTGCCAGCGCGCCGACCATTGCCGCCTCTGCGATAGCCTTAACACCACTCACCCAAAAATTGGCGGGTAGAAAAAGCGTAACAACAAAGGTCACAGCGGCGACGAGCAGCAAAGAGAGCGCCAGCATTTTGGCGCGTCGGAGTTCAATGATTTTATTCATATCGTAAGGATAGAGCCTGGCGGTAGATTCACGCAAAAATTGAGATGCCTTCCAGAAAAATGTATCGCTTGCAGGAGAACCAAAATAGCCTGGAAAGCGCCTCGGGGAATGGGAAATTACCGGGTGAGAGTCGGTTTATTAATCGCTAAAGTCAGGCCATCTCTTTTATAGGTGATGGCTCGCCATGACAAACTTCACGACCAGCACGCCGCATTATTTAAATCCTTTCTCACCCACCCTGACACCGCGCGGGATTTTATGGAGATCCACTTACCCAAAGATTTACGTGAACTGTGCGATCTCGACACCTTAAAACTGGAATCAGCCCGCTTTGTCGATGAAAAATTGCGGGCGCTACACTCCGATATTCTGTGGTCGGTAAAGACCCGCGAAGGTGATGGCTATATCTATGTGGTGATTGAACATCAGAGCCGCGAGGATATTCATATGGCCTTTCGTCTGATGCGATATTCCATGGCGGTGATGCAGCGCCATATAGAGCATGATAAACGCCAACCGCTACCGCTGGTCATCCCTATGCTGTTTTATCACGGTAGCCGTAGTCCTTATCCCTGGTCTTTGTGCTGGCTGGATGAATTTGCCGACCCGGCTACCGCACGGAAACTTTATACCGCTGCGTTCCCGCTGGTGGATGTCACCGTGGTGCCGGACGACGAGATTGTGCAGCATCGCAGAGTCGCCCTGTTGGAGTTGATCCAAAAGCATATTCGCCAGCGCGATCTGATGGGGCTTATCGATCAACTGGTAGTATTACTGGTTACAGAGTGTGCTAATGACAGCCAGATAACTGCGCTGTTAAATTACATTTTACTGACTGGTGATGAAGCGCGTTTTAAGAAGTTTATCAGCGAACTTACCCGTCGAATGCCACAACAAAGGGAGCGAATAATGACGATTGCAGAGCGAATTCATCATGATGGATGGCTGTTGGGGAGGGAGAAAGGGAAAGAAGAAGGGGAACAGCGCCTCCTCCGATTGTTGTTGCAGAATGGGGCAGATCCTGAATGGATACAAAAAATCACCGGACTTTCGGCAGATCAAATGCAGGCATTAGAGCAGCCCTTGCCTGAAAGCAAGCGCGATCCATGGATCGAGTACTAATCAGAGACTGATGGCATACGAAAAACTGCCTGATGCGCTACGCTTATCAGACTTACATTTTATCTGCAATCTATTGAATTTACGATATTTGTAGGCTGTTTTAACCTGTCTGTATGTTAAATAAAAGTAATAGTTGTATCTGCATTGTGAGCTGCCAGAAGGCGGATGATGAAGCCTCTGAAAGATGAGGAGGCAGCAGATGTAATTTCACGAAAACAAAGCCAAAGCGCCGTTTATCGGCCTTGTGCAACTCTGGCAGGCGGTGAGAAGCTGGTGGCTGAAAAAGCAGACCCGGCGCGTGTTACAGCAGATGAGTGATGAGCGGTTGAAGGATATTGGGTTGCGCAGGGAGGATGTGGAGTGAAGGACAGTTCGTCGCGGATAAACAGGATTTCTCTATAACCTCCACAAGGAAGTGGTTATTATTGCGCCATTATTGCTTCACGGAAGGACGCCAGGATGAAAGCCACAGAGGCTCGCCTACTCGATTTTTTAAAACGTTCGCAGCAGTTTGTTATTCCCATTTATCAACGCACCTATTCATGGACCGGGCAACAATGTCGGCAACTTTGGGACGACATCATTCGTGCCGGAAAGCGTGACGATATATCAGCGCATTTTATCGGTTCTGTTGTTTATATAGAGCAGGGGTTGTATCAGGTTTCTGGTATTTCTCCGTTGCTGGTCATTGATGGTCAGCAGCGGCTGACGACCGCAATGTTGCTGATTGAGGCTTTATCGCGCCATCTTGGCGAAGACGAAGTTTTTGAGGGCTTTTCGGCAATGAAATTGCGTAATTATTATTTACTCAATCCTTATGAGTCCGGCGAGAAAGGATTTAAATTACTGCTGACTGAGACTGATAAAGACAGTTTGCTGGCGTTAATAAAACAAAGACCAATGCCAGAAAACTATTCCCATCGAATAATGGAAAACTTTACTTTCTTTGATGAGCAAATTGCCAAACTCGGTGATGACTTGAGCCCCTTATGTCGTGGGTTAGCAAAGTTATTAATTGTCGATGTGGCGCTTAATCGTGGTCAGGATAATCCGCAACTGATTTTTGAAAGTATGAATTCCACCGGTAAGGCGTTAAGCCAGGCCGATCTGGTGCGCAATTTTATTCTGATGGGCCTCGAACCAGAGCATCAAACCCGGTTGTATGAAGATCACTGGCGACCAATGGAAGTCGCTTTTGGTCAGCATGGTTACAGCGAATATTTTGACAGTTTTATGCGTCATTATCTGACGGTAAAAACGGGGGAGATCCCTCGGACAGATGAAGTCTATGAGGCATTTAAACTGCATGCCCGCAGCCAGAGTGTTGCTGAAAAAGGCGTGGATCGGCTGGTTGAAGATATTCACATCTATGCGGAGTATTACTGTGCGATGGCATTGGGTAAAGAAAGTGACAAATCGCTTGCCACGGCTTTTCATGACTTGCGTGAGTTAAAAGTCGATGTGGCGTATCCTTTTTTACTGGTGCTTTATCATGACTATAAAAATAGCGTTTTGTCTCACGAAGATTTCCTGCGCATAATTCGTTTAATTGAATCTTATGTTTTCCGCCGTGCAGTATGTGCGATTCCGACAAATTCTCTGAATAAGACGTTTGCGACTTTTTATAAGGCCATTAATAAAGAAAAATATCTGGAAAGCGTTCAGGCGCATTTATTAGAACTACCTTCATATCGTCGTTTTCCCAACGATGAGGAGTTTAAACGGGAATTAAAAATTCGCGATCTCTATAACTTCCGCAGCCGCAGCTACTGGTTACGACGACTGGAAAACGATAAACGCAGAGAGCGCGTGGAAGAGTTTACGATTGAACACATTATGCCACAGAACGAGAACCTGTCGGCTAAATGGCGCGAAGAGCTGGGAAGTGACTGGCAGCGTGTGCATAAAGAACTTTTACATACGTTGGGGAATCTCACTTTAACGCGCTATAACTCCCGCTACAGTGACAGATCTTTTGCGGAAAAACGCGATATTGAAGAGGGCTTTAAACATAGCCCGCTCTATTTGAATATCGGTCTTGGACAGTGCGAAAAATGGGATGAAGCTGCCATTCATGCCCGAGCCGCTCGCCTTGCGGAGCTTGCGGTCCAGGTCTGGGGGACGCCGTATCTTCCGGAAGAGGTATTGGCGGTCTGGCGTGCGCAACCGGCCCGCTTGCCCCGGTACAATTTGAATGATTATCCGTTCTTACAAAAAGGTGAGCATAGCCGAATCTTGTTTGATTATTTTTGCGATGCAGTGATGCGTATAGATGCCGGGATTACGCAGGAAGTATTGAAACGGTATATCGCCTTTAAAGCTGAAACGAACTTTGTCGATGTGGTGCCACAGAAAAAACAACTGCATTTGACACTGAATATGCCATTTCCCGAACTGATTGATCCTCAACGGATGGCAAGAGATGTAACCGGTATGGCACGTAGTGGCAATGGCGATGTGGAAATTGGTTTCAGCGACCTAACACAACTTCCTTACATTATGGGATTAATTCGTCAGGCATTTGAAAAGCAGATGGAGAGCGCGTTGGTGTAACGCGGCGAATAATACCCGGTAGCACTGGCGCTACCGGGTCAATGTATCAGGCGACTTTCTGTTTACCCGCAATCACCCCAATAAACTCCTGCACCTGCTTTTGTTTACGTACCGACAGCTTGCACACCTGGCGCAGCGACTGCATCAGTTCGCTCTCTTCGGCGGCGGGTGGTTGGGCGGTGAGGACAATACAGCCTTCCATCACTTTGACATCTACCGCCGTGCCGGTGGCAAAACCGGCGGATTCCAGCCACTGACCTTTCAGGGTGATGGCGGGAATACGGCTGTAATCCGGGTAGCGGCTCGCATAACCGACGGTGACATGACGGTTATTTGCCGGGGAGACTTCTGCTTCGAACGGTTGTGCAATAGAATGCGTGTCAGTCATAACTGCTATTCCTTGAAAATAGTGATTGTGATGAGCGGTGCGGGTGTGTTGGCGCACATCCGCACCGCGCTAAATACCTGGATATATCATCAGTAAATACAGGGAAAGTCCAGCTAAAAATAGAATAAAATGGGCAGTTTCTGGAATGATTTAAATATATTTATGTGAGTTATGATTAGCGTGAAATAATAAAAGGCGCACCGGAAAGATGCGCCAGAAAATAATGATCAGGATTTTTTACGCGGGGCTTTTTTACCCCCGCTGGCTGCGCGTTCAGCTTTGATTTTTTCCAGCAACGCGGCTGCGCTGTTTTCTCCGCTGATCAAATCCGGGTTTTCGGTCCGCCACTGGGCGGTGAGTTCACCACGGAACGCTTTTGCCAGGATGGATTGCGTCAGGTTGTTGACGCGGGCCAGGGCGTTGTTGACCTGTTTTTCAATGGTGTCGGCGTAGGCGAAGAGTTGCTCGACGCGGCGAACGATTTCGTGTTGTTCGGGAAGGGAGGGCAAATTTATAGGTGTATTAGAAACAACTGTTTGGTTAATTTTTGGCATATTACCAGTGGTTCCTGTTGCATTATCTCTGAAGTACTTTCTTGTTTTTTCTGTTTGTAATGAATAATAGAGATATTTAGGATGTATTTTCTCATTTGCCCGAAATTTCATCATAAGATCAGGATAGATAAACTGGTCATCTTTCCCATCATATAATGCACTAACACCAACATACTCCAAAGAATTTGCTCGTTGAATAAGGAAGTCTCCATTTTTTAACCATAAATGTGAATCTCTAGGAATAATAACGTCAACATATTTAAAGCAATTCTCATCAAAGTAACCTCTAGTCGTTGCTGAAAGAGTTAAATTCTTAACATCAGTCAAATAATCGACCCCCTTTGGGGAATAACCGTTACGCGGTTTTGTTTGAATTACCTCAATTAACTTAACATTATCCCATTTTGAATAGGATAAATTGATGTTTATTTCTGAAACTAGTTTTCCAGATGTTGCAGCAGCCAGCACCGCCTGACGAAAACGTTTCAGGATTTGTGGGATTTGCTCAAGACGTGCTTTGGTGCTGTCTACTTGCGCCAGCAGCGTATCGAGTTTTTCAGCGATGATTTTTTGTTCGGCAAGTGGAGGAATTGGTACTATAAGAGTGGATAATTTTTGAGCATTTACATTTTGTAATGCATTTCCAGCCGACATAGAGGCAAGCTGAACCCAATAGTTGCCGGACTCTAAAAAACGCTTCAAGTAAAGCTCTGAAATATTATCAAAAGGTTTAAATCTGATCAGGTACGAAGCAAAGACGACATTATTCGGTGGATTTTTTACTAAAAAACTAAAACCTACGGAACCAGCCCGGGATATAACAATATCTCGATCTTGAAGCTGATATTTAAGTATATCATCAGGATTTTGCAAACAATAAGGTACAGTGGACCAATCCACAGTACCTTTAGTAATATCTGTAGTTCTTAAAAATTTTACATTACCTGTAGGGCTCGACTTAGTTGTATAACCATATTGTGGTTTACTACATATTTCAGAAAGGTAGGTTTCAACCCACCCCTCTGGCAATTTCCCCGCACTCATTCCTTCACCCCACCAAACGCTTCTTCCAGCAACTGACGCTGCAAATCCGCTTCATCGCTCGCTCCCAGTTCACGCATCAGCGCATCCAGTTCACCCAGTGCCTGTACCAGTTCGCCCATCGCTTCTGCCGCTAACACATCCGGCTCCGGCAGGCTGTCGGCATCAATGCTGTCTTTATCTTTCAGCCAGGAGATATCCAGCGAATCGGATTTCGCGGTGCGGATCCACTCGCGGCTGAACTTGCGCCAGCGGCTGGTGGCCAGATGCTGATCGGTATTTTTGTTCTCTTCGCTGTCGGCAACTTCCGTCTCTTCGGCGTTAAAACTCCATTCCCCTTCCGTGCGCGGGCTTAAACCGTGCGGGTCTTTGCCATACACGCGCTCAAACGGCTGTAAATGCTCGTCGGTAAACGGCGTGCGCTTGCCGAAGCTCGGCATATTGGTACGCAGGTCGTACACCCACACGTCGTCGGTACAGTTCTTATCCTGATTTGGGTTCGCCACCGTGCCTTTGGTAAAGAACAGCACGTTGGTCTTCACGCCCTGAGCGTAAAAAATACCGGTCGGCAGACGCAGAATGGTGTGCAGATGACACTTATCCATCAGGTCACGACGAATGTCGGTGCCTTTGCCGCCTTCAAACAGCACGTTATCCGGCACCACGACCGCCGCACGACCGCCGGGGTGCAGCGTTTCGATAATATGCTGCATAAAGCACAACTGTTTGTTGCTGGTCGGGTGAACAAAGGTGCGGGTAATGTTGGTGCCTGCGGCGCTGCCAAACGGCGGGTTAGTGGCGACAATATGCGCCTTCGGCAGGTTTTCGCCGTCGCTGCCCAGGGTGTTGCCCAGACGGATTGCGCCGCCGTGGTCGAGGTTGCCTTCAATATCGTGCAGCAGGCAGTTCATCAGCGCCAGACGACGGGTGCCGGGCACCAGTTCAAGGCCGATAAACGCGCGGTGGATCTGGAAATCCTGCGTGTCGCCATCAAGATCGTCCAGATCGTTAGTCTGCGACTTAACATAGCGGTCAGCTTCAATCAAAAAGCCCGCCGTACCCGCTGCCGGGTCCTGCACCACTTCACGCGGCTGCGGTTTCAGCAGATGAATAATGGTTTTAATCAGCGGACGCGGGGTGAAGTACTGGCCCGCGCCAGACTTGGTTTCGTTCGCGTTTTTCTGCAACAGCCCTTCGTACATATCGCCGAAGTCATCGCGCGACTTACCATGCGCACCGTTGTACCAGTCCAGCGAATCCATATTACTGACCAGCTCGGTCAACTGTTTTGGCTGGGTAATGGTGGTGTTGACGTTCTGAAACACCGCCTGCACCAGCTTTTGATTGTCGGCGCCCAGATGCACCAGCAGGTTACGGTAGAACTGCAACTGCTCCTGGCCGATGCGGGATTTCAGGTCATCCCAGCGGTAGCCTTCCGGCAGGTAGTCCGCTTCCTGTCCGGTCTCTTTACACATTTTCAAAAACAGCAACGAGGCGAGCTCATTGACGTAGTTTTGATAGGAAACGCCGCCATCGCGCAGGTTGTCGCACAGCTTCCACAGCTTGGCGACCAGATCGTTATTGTTCATTGGGTGTTCCGTAAATTAAGCAGCGGCCCAAATTTATTGGGCCGCAGAAGAAGAAATTGCCGGGAATGATACCGTGTCAGGCCAGCTCGTCCCAGATGTAATCGCTGAATTTGCCCAGCAGAGTATCGAGATTATCGTCAAAGGTTCTTTGCAGCATCGCCTTCCCGCCGCGACGGTGGAAGTTGCCGGTTTTGAACACATCGTCGTCGAGCACCACTTTCTCTTTCAGCGCCTGCGCTAAACGATCGAGCCAGCTTAATTGCTCGCTGCTCCAGTCGTTTTCGCCCTTAATGCGCGTCAGCGCGTGATCGACACGTTCCTCAAACGGTTTCAGCGCATCGCCCACCGCCGCGCGGCGAATATGTCCAATCAGCCGGGCGGCGATATCTTCATTGCGCGTCTCTTTCCACGCTTTGCGCAGGGAAGATTCCTCAAAGTGCTGGCGGTCAAACCACTCCTGTAGCTCGACCAGTCCTTTACGGGTGAGATCGCGCGGGCGATTGATCACCGCCTGCAGTGCCGGTTGCGCGTTCGGGGAACGTTGCACCAGCGAGTCAAAGGCTTCGAGGAAATCCTGCGGCGTGTCGTAATCACCGTACAGCGATTTTACGCTCACCACTTCATCGTCAATATCGAGGAAGATCGGCGCATCATTCAGGTTGTTGATGTCGATTTTCAGCTTTTCCAGACGGGCGATAAAGCCAGGCAGTTTGTTAAAGATTTCGGCGCTCCAGTGCGGCCCTTTTTCCCGCAGGCGCGAGGCGAAGCCGTTAAAGTTCACGCCCGCCGCGTCCTGGCATAGCTCATCCAGACGACGCACCTGTTTGTCTATCGTTTCGCTGCGGTCACGGTTAAACGTGGCCAGGCCGATGATGCGCTGGAGCTTCGCCACCAGTTGTTCATGGCTGTGCTCGGCAAAGCTACGGCCGTCCGCTTCGGTGATTTTATAGGTTCCTGAATCGGTAATTTCGTTGACCAGCGTTTGCAGTTCCACCTTCGGACGCACCACCACCGGACGCATGGTGTCGACGCTCTCCAGCGTGCTGTAGATATCGACGCAGTCGAAAATCTTAAAGCTGGTTTTATTCACGTCCGGGCATAAGCGCGTGGCGCGGCCTTTCATCTGCTCGTACAGAATACGGCTGCGTACTTTACGCAGGAACACGATGTTACATATCGACGGAATATCGACGCCGGTGGTTAGCAGGTCGACGGTCACCACGATATTAGGCAGCCGCTCTTTATTGAAACGGGTGATCATGGTCTGCACTTTGCGCGCGTCTTTATCGGCATCACCGGTGATCTTGATGATCGCGTCGTGCTCCAGTTGCGGATACTTTTTCTTGAACGCGGTACGCAGCTCTTCCACCACCATATCGGCATGGGCATTGGTGACGCAGAAGACCAGCGTTTTTTGCGACCCGGTCGGATCAAGGTAGTTGGTGAGTTCGTTACAGACGGCGCGGTTAAACGCCGGGATCACCAGACCACGGTTAAAGTCGGCGACCTCAAAATCCTGATCGTCTTCCAGGGTGTCGTTGATCACTTCCCCCTGCGGGCTGATGCGTTCAACCTGTTCGCCTTTGGAGAGATAAACTCCCTCCTGTGCGTTGCGGGTGGTGATCTGAATCGGCGGATCCTGGTCGATCAGAAAACCGTCGATAACCGCGGTACGGTAGGTGTAACGGTAAACCGGCTCGCCGAAAATCTGCACCGTATGCAGCGCCGGGGTGGCGGTGAGGGCGATTTTTACCGCATCGAAGTGATCGAGAATGCGACGATAGGCAGAAACGTAATCCAGTTGGCTGCGGAACTGCAGTTCGCCTTCGGTCTGCTCTTTATCGAGAATGTAGCCGCGATGCGCTTCGTCAACGACGATACAGTCGTAACGGGCCACCGGCATTGGTTCATCTGATTGCAGGGTGCGTTTCACCAGCGACTGTACGGTGGCTACGTGAATTTTGGTGCTGTCTTCCGGGAATTTATCCGTCAGCCCTTTAATGTCGAAAATGCTGTTGAAAGTGTCGCCGTTAATACGTGTATCTTCAAACGCGCCCAGCGCCTGTTCGCCAAGAGAACGGCGGTCAACGAGGAAGAGAATGCGTTTAAAACGCTGGGACTGGATCAGGCGGAACATCATGGCGATCGCCGTACGGGTTTTACCTGTACCGGTCGCCATTGCCAGCAGGATCTCTTGTTGACCGTTGACGATAGCCTTTTCCACCGCGCGGACAGCATCTTCCTGATAATAACGCAGGCCCAGCTCGCTCATGCCAGGGTTATTGGCAAACCACTGATTCTGTTTTTGCGGTTCACTGGCGAGCATTTCCAGCAGCTCTTCCGGGCGATGCCACTCGGGTAGGGCTTTCGACATATTGCGGGTATCACGCACGTCGCGATACCAGATGCCACTTTTAGTCTTCATCGCTGCGCGGTATTCGCGCCCGTTGGTCGAGTAGCAGAAGGGGATTTTAAACCGTTGTTGACCGCTGGTGTCCTGCCAACTGGTTTCATACTCCGGCACCGCTTCATGCACTTCATCCGGTGAGTAATGCTCAAGCAAGGTTTCCCGCAGGAAGCCATTATCGAAGCATTTGCTGTAGCGATACGACTCATTGAGCTTGCCGGGAACGTCGATATTTTTACGTTTCGCCTCTACCACCGCGATGGGCTTGAGGCCGACAAACAGCACATAATCCGCAAAGCCCTGTTTACCCGTTTCATCTTTCCCGGTCGGCCATTCAGCAATGGCTTTATTGACGCCGGGTTCAGGGCGTGCGCCTTTGGAGAAGCGCAGGGTTTTGCTATCGGCCTGCCAGCCTGCTTTACGCAGTTGCGCGTCAATCAGGAAGCGGCTCTCTTCTTCGCTAAGGTTGAGTGTGCGCTTGATGGCCTGATCGGTAATTTCTTTGTGGTAAGCCTTACGTTCCTGCTCAGTCTGTTTGGCCAGCTCCGCGTTCTTCTCGGCGAGCTGCGCTTCCAGTGCAGCAAGGCGAGCCCGGGTTTGCGCTTCGGTTTCCTGCTGTTTACCTTCCAGAATGGCGATATAGCCGTTCAGGGCAACCAGCTTCTGCTGTTGCGCTTCGACTTCTGCCTGAGTCTGCGCTTTTTCTCGCGCCTGCTGTTCAAGCTGTTGTTTTAGCGTCAGCACTTCCTGGTGATAGAGGTTTTCACCACGTTCCGGCAACACAAACACCGGCACCGGGAAGTCATAATCTTTGGTGACCAGACGGTAGTACCAGACAGCCAGGCGGAACCCGAGTCGCAGGCACATCTGGGCATCGTCGAGATCGTTATGATATTCGTGCACCGCCTGGTTACCAATGCGGCGTAATTTGTGGAATACAGAGAGAATGTTGTCATCAACGAAGGCGATTTTGCCGAGTTCGCGCAGGAGATCGTGTTGATTCTCACAAGGGGGGATGTTGAGTAACAGACCAAGATGTTTCGCTGTGGCTTCGCCAAACATACGCATTTTAATCAGCGTCGTGTTGGGATCATCCGGGTAGTTATTTTCCGCCGCACAGGCGATGGCATAAGTGAAGTCGTTGACGCCTTTCAGGAATTCAAAATTGGATTTATTCATCATTGTTATTAATCCATTGCTGTGTGGGCCTGTCCAAATATTTAAGGCCCATAACATCTCATCTTAGCTTTCTGTACCTTTCCGGGCAATGACCGCGGTCACAGCAACTGACTCATTTCTAACGTGTTCGTCTATTTTTGTAGTGCTATAGTAGCCGAAAAACATCTACCTGATTCTGCAAGGATGTACTATGACGGTTCCTACCTATGACAAATTTATTGAACCTGTTCTGCGTTATCTGGCGACAAAACCGGAAGGTGCAGCCGCGCGTGATGTCCATGAGGCTGCCGCGGATGCATTAGGGCTGGATGACAGCCAGCGAGCGAAAGTCATTACCAGCGGACAACTTGTTTATAAAAATCGTGCAGGCTGGGCGCATGACCGTTTAAAACGTGCCGGGTTATCGCAGAGTTTGTCGCGTGGCAAATGGTGCCTAACCCCCGCTGGTTTTGACTGGGTTGCGTCTCATCCCCAGCCAATGACGGAGCAGGAGACGAACCATCTGGCCTTCGATTTTACGAATGTCAAACTCAAGTCACAGCCGGATGCCGTCGATTTAGAGCCAAAAGCCGACACTCCCGATCATGAAGAACTGGCAAAGAGCAGCCCGGACGATCGGTTAGATCAGGCGATAAAGGAACTTCGTGATGCGGTGGCTGATGAGGTTCTGGAAAACTTATTGCAGGTTTCTCCTTCGCGCTTTGAAGTCATTGTTCTGGATGTTTTGCATCGCCTGGGGTATGGCGGCCACCGTGATGATTTGCAGCGTGTTGGCGGTACTGGAGATGGTGGTATTGATGGCGTAATCTCGCTTGATAAACTGGGCCTGGAGAAAGTTTATGTTCAGGCAAAACGTTGGCAGAACACTGTAGGCAGGCCAGAATTACAGGCGTTTTATGGCGCACTGGCCGGGCAAAAAGCGAAACGTGGAGTTTTTATTACCACTTCTGGATTTACGTCTCAGGCGCGTGACTTTGCCCAATCCGTCGAGGGGATGGTGTTGGTTGATGGGGAACGCCTGGTGCACTTAATGATCGAAAACGAAGTAGGGGTTTCTTCACGTTTGTTGAAGGTGCCGAAACTGGATATGGACTATTTTGAGTGAAAAACCTGGCCGGATGCGCTGTGCTTATCCGGCCTACCAGCCCTTACTTCCTCAACCCCGCAAACGCCGCCCTTATCTCGTCCTCCGGCAACTGGATCCCAATAAACACCATCGTGCTATGCGGTTTTTCATCGCCCCACGGGCGGTCCCAGTCGGCGCTGTAGAGGCGCTGGACGCCCTGGAACAGCAGGCGGTTAGGTTCGCCGTCAATCCATAGCATCCCTTTGTAACGCAGCAGCTTATCTGCCGATTCCAGCAGCAGGTTTTCCATCACCCGGGAAACTTCGCTGATATCTACCGGGTAATCCAGTTCCACCACAATCGACGAAATATCGTTTTGTTTATCCGCGATAAAGTGGAAACGCGGTTTGGTGCTGACAACGTTTTCTTCCAGCATAAAACCGTTGGTGTTGAACAGCAGACCCAGGTCGATGTCGCCGTGGGTGACGGTGTAGACCGGCGCGCGGGCGTTGATGCGCGCCAGGCGTTCACGTAGTTTTTCTGCTTCGCCAGCGACGTCGGTTTTGGTCAGCAGAATACGGTCGGCGTAGCCAACCTGTGACTGGGCGATAGTGAACTGGTTCATCTGCTCATCGGCATGTACCGCATCTACCAGCGCAATCACGCCGTCCAGCAGGTAACGCTGGCATAAAATCTCATGGGAGAAAAAGGTCTGAATAATCGGGCCG
>OBUY01000315.1_pt1 | contig 22227 bp, 19 predicted proteins | sample 1475781 | NCBI WGS metagenome assembly OBUY01 (sample SAMEA2579912, study PRJEB22360) | human gut metagenome | biome: human gut; feature: human-associated habitat; material: faeces | place: Denmark | collected 2008/2010 | reverse complement strand
TATCTTCATTCATGTATATCAGTGATTACTCATTCTCTTGTAAATCACGTTGTAATGCTTCGTATATCTCTTTCGATACACCATGCTTTAATGACCGTTCTAATCGTTTTGCCTTATAGGCTTGCTCAAAGCACGACATGGATTCACATAGATAGGCTCCACGTCCTGGTGCTTTACCAGTGCGATCAATACTGATATTACCGTCTGGGCTCAAGGCTACGCGAATCAATTCACGTTTTACCTTTGGCTCACCACATCCTACACAGGTGCGCATAGGTTGGGATTTCGGTTTCATGACTATTCTCCATCCTCAGCATTGCCAAAACCTGCAAAAGGTTCTTCAGCTGCTTGAGTTTCACTCTTAATATCGATTTTCCAGTTAGTTAATTTGGCTGCTAATCGAGCATTTTGACCAGCTTTACCAATTGCTAAGGATAATTGATAATCAGGAACTACAACGTAAGAGGATTTTTCTTCTTCACTTACATCAACAGATACAACCTTTGCTGGACTCAAAGAGTTTGCGATATAAATTGCTGGATCTTCATCCCATTTAACGATATCAATCTTTTCATCATGTAACTCATCAACGATATGTTGTACACGTTGACCTTTAGGGCCTACGCAAGCACCTACTGGATCAACATTTTCATCGCGGCTATAAACAGCAATCTTAGAACGCATACCTGGCTCACGAGCTACGGATTTAAGCTCTACCACACCTTCATAAATTTCTGGTACCTCTAACTCAAAGAGGCGTTTTAATAAACCAGGATGTGTGCGGGAAATCATGATTTGAGGCCCTTTCGTAGTTTTCTTAACCTCTACGATATAGCATTTAATGCGATCTCCTTCGCGATATGTTTCTGTAGCAATTTGCTCAGTAGGAGGCAAGATTGCTTCTGTTTTACCTAAATTGATAAATACATTTTTACCTTCAACACGTGTAATAACGCCAGTAATGATATCGCCTTCACGGCTATAGTATTCTTCGTATACTACGCTGCGTTCAGCCTCTTTCAAACGTTGAATAAGCATTTGTTTTGCAGTATGGGCAGCACTACGGCCAAAGTTAGCTGGAGTAACATCTACTTCTACTACGTCGCCAATTTCAAAACGTTTGTCAATCTTGCGCGCTTCTAACAAACTAATTTCTGTTTCTGGCAATTCCACAGTTTCAACTACTTGTTTTTTAGCCATTACTTTGTAATCGCCTGTTTCACGGTCAATCACAACGTACGCATCTGGATTAGATGTAGGTTCTTTGCGATATGCTTGTAACAATGCAGCCTCTAAGGATTCAAAAATAACCTCAGGAGCAAAACCTTTTTGCTTTGTAAGTACCATTACCGCTTGAATTAATTCTTGACTCACTCGTATGCCTCCATATATTAAAAATCAAGATGTAATCGAATTTGAGCAATGGCAGACCGTTCGAATGTCATGCTTTCACCATTGATAGTAAAATCGATAGTTGTGTCTGTAAAACCTTCTAATACACCAGTAAATTGTTTACTGCCATTAATCGGTTTAAATAGCTGGATATCAACATCACGACCATTATAGCGAACCAAATCCTTATCCTTCTTAAGAACTCGATCTAGGCCTGGAGAAGATACTTCCAATAAATAGTTTTCCGTAATTGGATCTTTTTCGTCGAGCACAGCACTTAGTTTTTCGCTAACCAACTGACAGTCATCCAAATCCACACCACCTGGTTTGTCGAGATAGACACGTAAATACCAATCGCGTTCACGAACGTAATCTACATCGACTAGTTCCATTTCGGTGCCGGCTATAATACCTTCAACTACAGAGGATACAAATTCCTCTACTGCTTCTCTCTTCATAGCCATCGCCTCCTTTATTACTACATCTTGTATATATCTCTTGATTACAAACACCTTATAATTAGGCTAATCATAAATGAAAGAGTGGACATAAGCCCACTCTTTTAAAAGATTTATATAAAAGTCATATATAGTATATCACATTTACTGTGTATATACAAATTCTACGCTTTCTTATGGGCTTTAACCAAACATTCCCACTTAGATTATTTCATGTAATATAAAATAACTCAAAAAATAGCATAGTCACACTTTACAATTATTAGTCAACCCGCTCATTTAACCCTTTTAATATAGGTCCTAGATGCTCACGAAGAACAGCTGTTAAATCAACTAAATTTTTAGCATCTAAATGATGGTCTATTTCAGGATAGTTTTTATAGCGAAGCTCTGCAAAGTACTCATCACGTAATTCGTTATAATATAGCAATAATCCAGTACATTCATCTATCTTACGATATTCACCGATAATAAAAGAACCATTAATCATCCGAATTCCGTGAGCTGGATTAACATCACATATAAAACCTTCCAATTCTTTAGGCATGACCTCGGAAAAATCCCATTCAGGTATGCCTCGGCGACGGTATGTAAAGGTAAAGTTATTTGCTGGCTCGATTAACATATTAGTTAAACCTTTGACACAGCGATCTTGTAACCCCTTCCAAAACGATTCTAAATCAGCACGCACAAACGAAATATCCACAAAGGAAAAGAGTGGCATTTCAATATGAACCGTATAGTCCTCTACCTCTTTATCATATAAGGCAGACCATCGCCACCCTAGATCATTTTGATAATGGAAAATAGGTACCTTTAATACCTCTTCACCTGCTGTAATGCGTTCAAGTAGCGCAGTGTAATCAGATTCATTGGATGCTACTAAGGTAAATCCCCCAATCTGCTGAGGCAACCATGAATAATCTAATGCTTTACAAGCTTCAATAATCGTTTCCATATAATGCCTCATATTTCTGTTGATACTGTAAAACAGCTTTTACATAGCTACGTGTTTCTGGAAATGGTATAGTATCAACCATGCCATTCCATTTATTCTCATTGAGCCAGGATTCAACATGGCCGCGTCCCGCATTATACGCAGCTAACGCCTGCACCTCATCGCCATTAAATTCTTTTAACAAATGGCCTAGATACCATGTTCCTAACTCAATATTTGTTTCAGGCTCTTTTAGCTGACGATCTGTATAATTACCATGACCAACTTGTTGAGCAACCCAACGCGCTGTATCTGGCATGAGTTGCATCAATCCAAGAGCACCTGTTTCAGACTCAGCAGTATTCTTATATTTGCTTTCAGCTAAGATAACACTAGCTACCAAGGACGGTGGAACCTGTTCTTTCTCAGCTGCAGCCATCACTACATCTCTATAGTTAAAGGGGTACGCCACTTGACGCGCTAAAGGATCATCTAAATGAGCAAAATAAAACCACCCAAGTACGACGCACGATAACGCCGTTGCCGTTGCACGTTTCATAAATCCCCCTTTCTACATATAACTACTATAACATTTACCATAATCTAGCTGTAACCAAATGCTAGGATACTATAATACTAAATTTCATGGGCTTATTATACCATTTAATACTATTTTTTATATACCAATTTTGACACATCTATTGTTATTATTGAGGTTTTTGTAAAAGCGGCTCTAGACGCTCACTCCAAATTGTATCTAATTTTGCGGTCAAAGCCTGAGGTGTACCATTATTATCAATAATTACATCTGCATAAGAGCGTTTATCGTCGAGTCGCATTTGACTATTGATGCGAGCCAAAGCATCCTCTCTGGTATATCCATTGCGACTCATTAAGCGATCTATCTGAGTAGGCTCGTTTACATAAACAAGCCAAACCTCATCCATCATGGTATACCATTCCCCCTCTATGAGTAATGGAATATCATAGATTAAAATCGGTGTATTAACCGATTCATATTGAGATGTTAGTTCCAAAATACGATTGCGAATATGCGTTTTTAAACAGCCATTTAACAATTGTCGTTTTTCTTCATTGTGAAAGACAATAGCGCCCAACGCTTCACGATTTAATGTACCATCATCATGCAGTACATTAGAACCAAAGGCATCTACAATTGCTTCTAAACCTTCAGTACCGGGCTCTACTACCTCACGAGCGACGATATCTGCATCGATATAAGGTATTCCTTTGTCCTTAAAATAGGTAAGGACTGTACTCTTGCCCGATGCAATACCACCAGTTAATCCTATTTTAAACATATATGCCTTCTATTTTTAATAAGCTAATATAAAAAAACTATTATTTAACTAACGCCCAATTTTCCGCATGATGTACATCTACAATAAGAGGTACTTGTAACTCCACAACAGATTGCATAGTAGTACGTAATAATTCTTCTACTGCTTCTAATTCAGAATTCACCACTTCTAATACAAGTTCGTCATGTACCTGTAATAAAAGACGAGATGTAAAGTTTCCTTCTTCTAGCTTTTTCTCGACTTGGTTCATAGCCAACTTAATAATATCTGCCGCAGTACCTTGAATTGGTGTGTTCATTGCCGTACGTTCTGCAAAAGAGCGACGGTTAAAGTTACGGCTGTTAATATCAGGCAATTCACGTTGACGACCGAACATAGTACGAACCTTACCAGTTTCATGAGCTTCTTGAACCATGCGATCCATATACTCTTTAACCTTTGGATAACGGCTAAAGTATAAATCAATATAGTTTTTAGCTTCACCTCGTGTAATACCGAGGTCACGAGATAAGCCAAAGTCGGAAATACCGTAAATAATACCAAAGTTAATCGCCTTCGCATGGGAACGCTCTTCACTCGTAACATCCTCTTGAGATTTTCCTAGTACCTCTGCCGCAGTAAAACGGTGAATATCCTTGCCGTCAACAAAGGCTTTGATTAAAGCTTCATCACCTGAAAGATGCGCTAAAATACGTAACTCAATTTGAGAATAATCGGCACTAACTAATGTATCGTACCCTGCACCTGGAAAGAATAAGGCACGAATTTCACGGCCTTTTTCAGTACGAACCGGAATATTTTGTAAGTTAGGGTCAGAAGAGCTGAGACGTCCTGTAGCCGTAACCATTTGATTAAAGGTCGTATGAATACGCTTAGTCTTATCATTAATAAGAACCGCCAAGCCTTCACAATACGTAGATACTAGCTTAGCTACAGAACGGTATGCCAAGATTTTCTCTACAATCGGACTTTCATGACGAAGCATATCAAGTACTTCAGCATCTGTAGAATAGCCAGTCTTAGTTTTCTTAATGATTGGCAAGTTCATCTTTTCAAACAAGATAACACCCAATTGTTTAGGCGAGTTAATGTTGAAAGTTTCTCCTGCGATATCGTAAATCTCTTGCTGTACTTGCTCAAGTTCCTCTTTAAAACGAGCCGTAGTTTCAGCTAATTTTTCTGTATCAATGTAAATACCATTTTTCTCCATTACTACTAAAGTATGAATCAATGGCAACTCAATTGTTTCATATAGAGACCAAAGCTCTTCACGGCGTGCAGATTCACAAGCTACTTCGTTCATAGCGAGTAAAGCTTTCACCATAGACACGCATTCTACATCTACACTACCACTAGCAATGCTTGGCACAGAGAAACGTTCCGTTAAATATAGATAACCATAGTTAGTACGCGTAGGATCTAACAAGTACGCAAGAAGAGACATATCATGGACACGAGCGGTTTTATCATCGTTAAATAAAGAAATCTCAGCTGGCGCATCTTCACCAAAGGCTTCAATAATCTCTTTAGTTTGAGTAGTAACGATAGCATTTGCACTTTGTAAAACAGCTAATACAGCTTTAGTATCATCTGTTTTTACAATAGTATCACCATTAGATAAATACGCATTCGTTACTGTTCTAAATGGAGTTTTACCATCTAATACAACATGTATTGCCACCGTTTTATCTGTATAGAACTCAGAGGTTAAAGCCTTAGCATCTGCTAAATCATCTAGAGAAATTTCCTCTTGTGGAGCAAATAAAGAACCAGGATCACCAAAAGCTGCTTCCTCTCCACCCATTACTTGTACGATACGAGGCGTTAATTTAGTAAATCCCAAGGTTTCGAATAAAGGCTGTACCTCAGAGGTATGGAAATTTTGTACAAAATCTTCAACCTTGTAAGATAAATCCATATCTGTCTTAATGGTTGCCAATTCACGAGATAAAAACGCTAAGTCTTTATTTTCTACGAGTCGCTCTTTTAATTTCTTACCGGAAATATCTTCGATATGGTTATATACGGACTCAAGATTACCGTATTCTGTAATCAATTTAAGGGCCGTTTTTTCACCTACACCTGGTACACCTGGAATATTATCAGAGGAATCACCCATAAGAGCTTTCATTTCGATAACCTTATCAGGACCATAGCCATAGAGTTCTTCCATGTTATCAAGAGTAACCTCTAACATATCAGAAATACCTTTTTTAGTTAAGAACACGTGACTATGCTCTGTAACGAGCTGGAGATTATCGCGGTCACCAGTAATAATTTGAACAGCCATCTCTGGTGTACCAAATTTCTTACTTAAAGATCCTAGGATATCGTCCCCTTCAAAGCCTTCTTCTTCAATAACACAAATACCTAAGGCTTTTAATACATCTTGAATAAGACTAAATTGAGGTCGTAAATCCTCTGGTGCATCTGGACGATTACCTTTATATTCGCTGTACATTTCAGTACGGAACGTCTGACGACCTTTATCAAAAGCTACTGCAATATAATCAGGGTTAATTTCTTCATACAATTTGATGAGCATTGTTAAGAAACCATACACCGCATTCGTTGGAGTGCCCAAAGCAGACTTCAACGGTGGTAACGCAAAAAATGCACGGAATAACAAACTACTGCCATCTATAATCATTAATTTTTTCATAATACACCTCGCTTAATTCTATCCTTTATTATAACATAATGGAGCTAACTAACTTTTAAAATCAAAATAATTAACTAATTACAATGCTAGCAAATATATTAATAATCTTGATTTCATAAAACAGACTTATATGCTATAGTTAAAGAATAGTAGAAAATGTTTTATACTTCATACTACAAGGAAAATATTGGGCTGAAAAGTCCTTGCGTATCAATATGTGGTATGATATAATCATTCAGGTATAAGAAACGATTTTTAAGGAGGTGACTCAATTGCCAAACATTAAATCCAGTATTAGAAGCGTAAAAACGGATGCTGAACGTCGTGCGAAAAACGCCGCTGTGAAATCTCAAATCCGTACAGCAGCTCGTAAAACCGTTGAAGCTGTTCAAGCAGGCGCAGTAGAAGAAGCAAAACAAGCACTTGTTCATGCTACTAGCGTAATTGATAAAGCAGCCTCCAAAGGTGTACTTCATAAAAACACTGCAGCTCGCAAAAAATCTAACCTTGCAGCTAAAGTAAACGCTTTATAATTTTAAAAGCAAGCAAGACAGTCTCTCGGTTATCCGTTGAGACTGTTTTTTTATGCCTTTTTTCTATTTAGTCATAAAAAAATTTTTCGTTTGTTATACAGTTATATTTTATTACGCCCTATGGGCAGATTAGAGGACTATTACTATGAGAACACTATTATTAATGCGTGGTGCTCCTGCTAGTGGTAAGTCTCAGTGGATTCGTGACAACAATCTTGAGGCTTACACCTTAGAAGCCGATCATTTCCGTATGCTATTACGCAGCCCTTCCCTTGGTGAAAACGGCTGGTATATTTCACAAGAGGATAATGGTCCGGCCTGGGAACTCCTACTAGATTGCTTAGAGAAACGAATGAGCAATGGCGACTTTATCGTTTTAGATGCTACCCACACTACATCTAAAGCTGTTAACGCATATAAAGAATTGCTTAACAAATATAAATATACTGTATATTACTACGAACCAGATACATCATTAGAAGAATGTTTAGCTCGTAATGCTATACGAACAGATTACAAACGAGTGCCTGAGCAAGTTATACACCGCATGCACAAGATGATTAAAACAACTACATTACCAAAGTTTTGTAGGAAAATAAATTCTATCGATGAAATCAACAATTACTTTACTGTAAATTTAACGAATCGATATGAACGAGTACGTATCATCGGTGATATTCACGGTTGTTACACGGCATTACAACAAGCTATCACTCCATGGGATGAAAAAACACTTTATATCTTTTGTGGCGACTATTTGGAGCGCGGTATTGAAAATAAAGAAATGATATATGAAATGATGCGCCTCAGCACATTACCTAATACGATTATGTTAGAAGGCAATCACGAACGACATATTGCAAACTTTGCATTCAATACAAACTTAGATCATTCCAAACGATTTATGAAAGAAGTAGTGGCACCTATCGTAAAAGATATGACGAAAAAAGATGTAGAATCACTTCAACGAGAATTACGCCTATTTTATAAATCACTTCGTCAATGCTATCCTTTCAGCTTTCATGGCAAGAAATATTTAGTATCCCATGCTGGTCTTTCCTATGTACCTAACATGACCTTTATAGCAACCTCTACCTTTATCAATGGTTTTGGAGCTTACGAAACAGATATTGCTAAAATATATGATAATAATTACGAAAAAGGTATGTGTCAGAACTTTATTCAAATTCATGGTCATCGTGGTGTTCCAGATGGTAAATACTCCTTCTGTTTAGAAGGAGAAGTAGAGTTTGGTGGAGAACTCAAATACATTGATATTACTGCAGATGCTTTTACTAAAAATGGTATTAAAAATGATGTGTACGATAAAGAGTATATGCGCCATGAATACCAAAACATGACACAACATGTCATCTTCACGCAAAATGAAGATATTAATATTTTGGGTAATTCTAAATTAGTAAAAGTAAAAAAATGCTCTCCTAACCTATATTCCTTGAACTTTACCTCACGTGTATTCCACAAACGATTATGGAATGAAATTACAGTACAAGCTCGAGGATTATTTGTGGATCGTATGACAGGAGATGTAAAATTACGTAGTTATAATAAATTCTTTAATCTCAACGAACGACCAGAAACTGAGTTAAATAATTTAGCTAACACTCTCTCCTTCCCAGTAGAAATTCGAACTAAAGAAAATGGATACCTCGCTATTCTTGGTGTCATTAATGATGAGTTAGTCTTTGCTTCTAAATCTACTACAGAAGGTATGCACGTAGATTTATTTAAAAATTTATTCCAAAAATTACCTACAAGCCTACAAGAAGAAATCAAAGAATTATTAAAACGTAATTGCTGTTCTATGATGTTTGAAGTCATTAGCCAAGAAGATACACATATTATAAAATATGACCAAGATCATCTTTATGTACTTGATATGATTCAAAATACGTTAGATGTAAATGGTAAACATATTGATGTATCTTTCTCTAGGGAGAAGCTAGCAGAACTAGACTCCATCCTTAAGAAATATGATACACAGTTGATATCTATTGTAAAAACAATTCAACAAGTTAATACTATGGACGAACTGACAAACATTATAAATAAAGAACTCAACTCACATCATGAATCTGAAGGCTTTGTATTAGTCGATAGCAATGGCTTTATGACAAAATTTAAAGGGCCTTATTATAATACTTGGAAGCACCGGCGAAATCGGATTCTAGAACCATATCAACAAAATGGTAAAATTCCTTATGAAAACTGTAAAAACGAAGATGATAGAAAATTTGCAGATTTCTTGAGTACACTAGAATATGATGTAATTTGTAAATCCACCTTACTAAATATAAAAGAAATGATGGAAAATAAGGGTTTACTATAATAAAATAATTATATCTTTTCTAGAAATTTCCTGTAATAAAGCCAAAAGAGGTTGCAACAGAATGTGATTTAATCGCATTCTAGTTACAACCTCTTTTTCTATTATATTTTTCTTACACTAAATACTAAAACTCAATTACACCAGTGGTAGTAATTCTAATTTCTGGAATTACTGTTAATGCAAGGAAACTCAAATTGATAAATGGATCTAACTCCTTAGGCACACCCATACCGTAGGCAATGTCTTTCATCTTAGCTACTTTAGCATCTACTTCCTCGTGTGGTCGATTTGTAATTAACCCCATTACTTCAAGGGCTAATTCTTCTACGACTTTACCTTCACTTGTAATGACATAGCCCCCACCAATTTCACGAATCCGTTCAATGGCTACCATCATATCTGCATCATTATCGCCTACAACGATTAAATTATGGGAATCATGTGCAAAGGATGTTGCAATGGCACCGTTTTTAAGATTAAAACCTTTCAGAACACCTACACCATTTCTGCCTGATGCCTTATAACGCTCAATACAAGTAATTTTATTGTACTCTGCATTTGGTTTAAATAGACCGCTTTCTACAGGAACGTCCTCAACCGTTTTTTGTGTAACGATTTGGCCTGGCACAATATTAATAATAGCTTGAGGACCTTCTACATTAATGTCCAGTTTCTCTTTTGTGAAAGTCCCTATATTAATAGTGTGTAATAATTCCCTAGGAACTTCTTTCTCTTTCCTAACAAGAACTCGTTCAATAGGTTTTCCCTTATAGAACACTTCATGTATTGCTACGCTATTAGCATCATCGAGAACTACAAGATTTGCCTTATAGCTTGGGGCAATAGCACCTAAGCCTTTCAAATGATAGCAAAGCGCCGTATTGGTAGAAGCCATTTTATAAGCTTTCACTGGATCTAAGCCAAGTTCAATAGATCTGCGTATATTATAACTGATATGTCCTTCAGAGCGGATATCCTCAATGTGTTTATCATCTGTACAGAAACCATAGTATTCTGTATTAGCTTTATTATGAACGATACCTTGTACGATAGCATCTAAATTATGAGCCGCACTACCTTCGCGAATCCATACGTAGATACCATTTCTAACTTGCTCTTTAGCCTCTTCGTAGGAAATACATTCGTGGTTTGTAGTAATGCCTGCTAGACGATAGCTTGCCAATTGCGCTGGTGAAAGCCCAATAATATGACCATCCATAATCATATCTTTAAAATAATCTAATTTTTTTACCATATATGGATCTCTATCAATAACACCAAAAGAGTCCATAACCTCACCTAAGCCTAAAATGCGAGGATTACTTTGTAACTTATGTAACATATCGCCGTCTAAAATAGCGCCGTTGTCCTCACCAGGTACAGCAGGCACGCAGGATGGAGCCATAACATATACATCACCTTGAGCGGAAGCCGTCTCATTGATCATGTATTCAATGCCTGCAATACCTGCTACATTGCCAGCTTCATGTGGATCTACTACAAAGCCTAAGGTACCAACTTGAGATGCTTCAAACACCAGTTCCTTTGGATTCACCAAAGTAGACTCTAAATGGAGATGGCTGTCGATAAAGCCGGGCACAATATATTTACCACTATAGTCATATTCAGTTTCACCACTATAAGTACCTACACCGATAATCGTATCATCGTGAATGGCAATATCGGCCACATCCCACTCTTCGGTAAAGACATTTAAAACAGAGGCCCCTTTTAATACAACAGGAGCTTTCTCAAGGCCTTGAGCCTCTCTAGATACTTTTGTATTGAACGTTATCATATAAGGAACCTCCTACATAATGATCTCTTTCAAAATAAAAATAAGTGCTAAGAAATACATAACAACAGAAATATCACGATATTTACCAACAAGAACTTTAATTACTACGTAACTAACAAGCCCCCATTCAATACCAACACCAATAGAGTAAGCAAATGGCATCATAATGATTGTCAAAAATGCTGGCAATCCCTCCGAAATATCTCCAAAGTTAATATCCTTCACTGAGGACATCATAAATAAGCCCACTACAATCAATACGGGAGCAGTAGCCGCCACGGGAATGACCATAAGCAATGGTGCCAAAAATAGAGATGCAATAAATAAAGCGGCAATAGTAAGTGCCGTTAAACCTGTACGACCACCTTCTGCTATGCCTGCTGCAGACTCAACAGCCACAATATGTGGAGATGTACCTACTGCACTACCCACAATCGTACCTATAGCAGCCACTTTCATACAAGAACTTTGAACAGCCATTTGTTGATCTTGTGGTACCTCCGCTTGATTTGTTAAACCAATCAATACACCTACTACATTAAATAGATTTACAAATAAGAATGTAAATACAACGAATAACATATCAACCGATAGTATTTCACTCATATCATAGTGGAACCAAATTGGCTCTAAAGATGGTGGCATAGAAAATACTGTAGCTGGTAATTTAGTGATACCACAGAAGAAGCCTACTATAGCAGCTATAATAACGGCGAGGAAGATACCACCTTTAACATTTCGACCTGTAAATACAGCTATTAAAATCACTCCTAAAATAGCTACTAAGCTAGATGGTGATTGTAAATCCCCTATGCTTATAAGCGTTGCAGGATTACTGACTACTAGACCTGCACTACTTAAGCCAATAAGAGCAATAAATAGACCAATGCCAGCTGTTACGGCAAGTTTAATGGTATGCGGTATAGCATTAAATAAATATTCTTTTAGTGGAGTCACTGCAATGAGCAAAAATACTAACCCCGCTACAAGCTGCGCCGTCAAAGCAAAAGCAAAACTATGCCCCATTTGAACTACAATGGTGTACGCAAAAAATGCATTAATACCCATCCCAGATAAGCCGGAAAAAGGCATATTACTATAGAGTGCTAATAATAATGTCATGATAATGGCACTCATAGCAGTTGCCGTAAATACAGCACCTACATCCATTCCTGCAGCACCTAAAATGGCTGGATTAACAGCTAATACATAGGATACACATAAAAATGTAGTAGCCCCAGCAAATAACTCTCTGGATACAGATGATCCACGTTCAGTAATTTTAAATAACTTGTCTAATGTACTGTGTTGCACTTGTTCTGACATAAAAATCCTCCTCTCATACTTATGTGAATAATCTCTCCCTACTAATATATTTCCACACAAATGTATAAATCTCCTGTTGATGTACCAAATATTAGACATGAAATAGAATAGAGATAGAGATATAGTTATGGTTATGGTTATGGGTATAGATATAGATACAAATATAGATACAAATATAAATATAAATGTAAATATTGATTTAGATATAGATATGAATATAGCTTGTCTGTATAGATTAAATCGTTAGTACAAATAAAAAGACCAACTTATGATATACATAAATTGGTCCTTCATTATGATGTAACTGTCTATTTTAAAGATACTACCAGTTAAAACTATTTATTTTTAACTGGTAGTATCTCATATATAGCATATTATCTTTATTATTTTGAAATTATATCAGTATCGTACATAGGTAGTAATATAGATGCTAAACCTAAGAGTACGAAAAACATATTAGAAAATTATTTACTAAGTTTCTCCAAAAACGATGTGCCAATGCCCCATTGTTTTAAGCCAAAGTTTTCTAAAATAGTTTCTCCAATATCAGCAAAGCTTTTTCTATCGCCTAGGCCTATAGGCCCATTCATACTTGGACTATATCCAAGTATAGGTACTAATTCACGGGTATGATCTGTCCCCTTCCAAGTTGGATCGTTACCATGGTCAGCAGTGATGAGTAATAAATCATCATCAGTAAGAATTGGTAATAGCCCACCAAGTTGATAATCAAAATCTTCAATAGCTCGTTTATAACCATCCACATTTCTGCGATGACCATAAAGACTATCAAATTCAACGAGGTTAACCATCATTAAACCACGCTCAAAGGAGGAGCCAAGTAAGTATGGAATCATATTCATGCCATGGGAATTAGTCTTTGTTGGATAACTTTCATTCCATCCTACATGGGCATAAATATCTCCAATTTTACCGACAGCTACGGTTGGAACTTTTGCATCTTGTAGCTCTTGAGGTACCATCTTTTTCTCTGGCATACGACTATAATCATGACGATTTGAGGTACGTACAAAACTGCCAAGCTCACCTACGAAAGGGCGTGCAATAATACGGCCTACATAGTAATCACCGATGCATACCTTATCACGGGTAATTTGGCAAATACGGTATAATTCATCGATAGGAATCACATCTTCATGAGCGGCAATTTGGAATACAGAATCTGCCGAGGTATATACAATAGGCTTACCTGTTTTGATGTGATCTGCTCCTAGACGTTCAATAATTTCTGTACCGGATGCGACTTCATTACCTAAATATCCATAGCCAGTTTCCTTTGTGAAAGTATCCATTAATTCTTTAGGAAAACCTTCGTAAAAGGTTGGGAATGGAACGGTAACGGGATGCCCCATCATCTCCCAATGACCACTAGTCGTATCTTTACCAGTACTGAGCTCAGCCATGCGGCCAAAGGCACCTTTGATACTTTCATCAGTATCAGAAATATCAGCAATGCGACCTAAGCCAAGAGATTTTAAATTAGGACAATGAATCTGGCCTGCCACCGATTCAATATGGCCTAATGTATTGGAACCTTCATCACCAAATTTTGCAGCATCAGTAGCGTAACCAATACCAACTGAGTCCATAACTAATAGGATAATTCGTTTAAACATATATCCTCCTATTACGTACTATTATTTGAGGTACGGCATTGCAAGCATAAGGGCTGCCAAAGATTTGCTATCCTTAATTTGTTCACCCTTAATTGCCTCTAATAATTCAGGCAAAGTAAAATACTCAAGCTCTACATATTCGTCAGGATCCCAATTAGTTTCACCCATAGTGAGATCTTTCGCTAAATATAAATGTAGCACTTCATTACAGAAACCAGGGCTTGTTGCAATAGTACCTAATGGAATCCACTCGTTAGCACGATATCCTGTCTCCTCTGCTAACTCACGTTTAGCACAAGTTAGAGGCTCTTCATTAGGATCTAGTTTACCTGCTGGAATTTCCAGTAAAGGCTGTTGCAAGGCATAACGGAACTGACGTTCCATTACAATTTTATTATCTTCTGTAACAACTACAATCGCTGTTGCACCAGGATGATGAACCACCTCTCGCCACGCTTCATTACCATTAACATCAGCTATATCATAAGTAACTTTAATTAGTTTACCATCAAACTTCATCTCACTAGATTTTTGTATTTCTTTGCTAATTGCCATATATAATTCCTCGTGTATATAAAATGATTGTTGCTTTATAAAACCTACTCTTCATTATAGCACAAATTATGTACACAAAAATAAGGTCCTACTAGTCATAACCAAACTAAAAAGGACCTTATGTAATAAGATTATATATAAATTATGCTACATTTACATAATCTTGTAGTACTGTATAACCTTATGAATCGTTTATGAACGATAACTATTAAATTATACTAGATTCTATACTCATCTCTATTAATCTATGTATATTATAAGATTGCTGTTAGAATCTAAGACTTTCTGTCATACATGTTGGTGAGTTCTTTCACCTTATGATGCAATTATAATACACGTATCTGTGTGTGTTAATTGTTATTTTTAAAAGATTATAATTTTTGTAAAAGATAGGACTAGCAATACTGCTTATACAGTATTGCTAGTCCCTCATCATCACCAATAATACATATTTTAAAGGAAAAAATTTTAATACAAACTACTCTATATTTTATAAAAAATATATTATTTACTTATATTAGAAAAACGCAAAATCAATATTACTTCTCATACATTTCCAATTGTAATGCACTTGGCTTTAATTTTAATATTACATAATCTAATTTAATAAAAATGTTATCTAAGGCAATCTTATTCTCTTGTTTTATAAATGATAATATAGTATCTGATTTTCTCCTAGACTTATAACAATCATTGTCTTTACTAAAACAATAGATACACATAAAATATTCTCTTGATCCATCAAGTTTACACTCAGGACATAAAGATATAAAGACATCAAACTTATTTTCAATTATAGATTTAAATTTTGCATAAGCCGTATCCGTAAGTAATTTATAATTAACACCAGCCAACTTAAGCTCATTATTTTTAATAATAATAGTATATACCGGCATGATTAATGATATTCTTTTAGCTTGATTATCATAAAACCCTAAAATTTCATTATCTAAATTTTTTAAATCTTTATCTAAACAACAACTCAAACTATGATTATATGAATCAATTAATTCCATTTCCTTAAACATTGAAATACTTTTATGTTGAAAGTCCTTATAAGTAATCATATTTTAACCTCTTAAAACTTAACCAAATAAGTCTTAAAATTAAGATAATCTATCTATGCATAACTGAGCATCTGGATCGCCTGCATCTCTAGCTCTTTCATACCAACGTAAAGCTTCTTGACAATCTTTAGAAACTCCATTACCAAATTCATAGGAATTTGCAATTAAATATAATAAAGTTGAAACTGATTCATCATTTTTTCTAAGAGCATAAGCTTTCATATATAAAGAAAAGCCTTTTTCTTTATTGCATTCCACTCCATTACCATTCATATAATGGTTACCTAAATTAATCATAGCTACAAGATGATTATTTTTAGCAGCTAAATCATACCAATACGCAGATTTATAATAATCTTGAGAAACCCCATTACCTTTCTCATACATCCACCCCAATTCCGCTTGTGCGTTTGTATGATTTTGTTCTGCTGCCATTCTATAGTAGTCGTAAGCAACCATATAATCTCGCTTCACATTATAGCCATTATCAAAATAATAACCTAAATTATACATTGATATTGTGCTTCCATTTTTAATAGATTCTTTGTACAAGTTAATAACATTATTTTTAGTTTCTTCAGAATCTACTTCTTCCCAAAGAATATTAGCTAGATTCCCTTGAGCCTTACCAATAACTATTTTATCAGAACATTCTCTTATAGCATCTTTATAGTATTCTTTTGCTTTTTTTATATTCAATTCTATTCCATTACCAAAATGAAAGGCTCTCCCCATCAGGAATAAACAATTATCATTTCCTTTATCGAGTCCATACTTAATAAGCTCAATCGCTTTATCATAATCTATATCAATGCCTCGGCCCCAATAATAGCACTCACTTAATTCATAGATTGCATCTATACTCCCCAAATTAGTGCTTTGTTGAAAAAATTTATAAGCACTATCATAGTCTTTTTCTTCTAATGCTTTCTTTCCATCCTCGTACAAACGTACGGCCTCTCTTTGATTTTCTTGATTTATGTATACTGTATATTTATTAGCACTGCTATGATCTACTAATAATAATTGATCTTCTGCTGATTTTAAGTTATACAATAAATCTAGTAAAAAATCATATCGATTAATATTTTGATTTCCATTAATACCTTTTGTACCCATGAAATATGTTTTTAACAAATCATTTCTCAAAGAAAGCTCATCAACTTCTTCAGATACATATTTTTTACACAAATCAATTTGATATTTTTCATCAGATTCTAGTAAATTTAATTTTCTTAAAATATCCATAGCCAATAAAGATTCACTAAAATCTTCTTTTATACCTATTTCAGAACTACCTAATAACTTGGCTCTAATAATAGGATTATCATGTATAGAAATTAATGTATCTATATAATTTATCTGATCATTAGGTAATAGGTTTAAAGAACTAATAGTTGTCTTTAATAATAATAAATCACTAGTTCTCCAAACACCTTTCGTTATTTCATAAAAATCACGAACAATACAAATCATCTTAGTTAATTCATTTAATTCATTATATGGAGTTCCTTCAAAGGTTTGATACTCTATAGAGGTAGTCCATGTCAATAAATTAACATTTCGTTCTAATGTGTCAAGTCGCGATTCAATTTGTACCAAATGCCCTTTATACATGGTTATAAATTTATTTAAACCATTATAAATGTTTTCGACTTCACTATTTAATTGTTCTACATGAAAGTTCAATTTATTATTTACACTAGCAATCAAATCAAAAGATAATAAATTCTGTTCAGCTAATTTCTGTAGAGTTTGTTGTGCCAAATACTGTGCTTTACTACGATTCTGACTAATGATTGTTTCAAGTTTTCTATTAGATCCGGTAAATGATCCTATTAAACGATTAAAGAACCCTTTTCCTGCTAACGTATCACTGGCCGTATCTGCATCTGTTAATAATGCCATACTATCAAAAACAAGACGATTAATTGTTTGTCGATTATTCTTATGTTGATTAATAATTAAATCTATTTGATTATTAAAGAAATCTTTATCTTCAACTGTAACAGCTTCACTATTAATAATATTTAACTCATTCATTTATTTACTCCGGAGATTACTATAATTACCTATTTATTCAAGTTTACTTTTCTGTCATACGATTTATTGACGTATTAAAAATTTCTTTACTATCATGTAATTTATTTTGTGTCATATTAATATTTCTTGAATGTTTAAGTTCATCTTCTTTTATCTTAGATAGAATCATCTCTTCCTGGACTCCAATAGAATTAAACTGTTTAGTAACGTACCATGCTTTTTTTGCAGCAAAATCACTTACATTATGATTTAATAACCTTTTTGCAATTTCTTGTGAATTAATATTAGAAGAACTAGATAGAGTGAAAGTATTATTTTCTAGTCCTGTAATGACCCTACTTACTCCATCTACAAATTGTGATTGGCTAGGCACTCTAACTTTTGTTCTCCATGTTATTACAGAGTTTATACATTCAAGTATAAGTTCATCTGCAAATAACTCCCTATTTTTTGCAGTAAACATTTCTAATAATTTACTCTGTATTAAACATCCTCTTAAAACTTCTAAAGTTAACTCAACCTCTTCTTCACTCAATAGATAATCAAATGCTAATATTGAGAATTGTTTATTTATAATTCGTACTAGTTCTATAGCATCATCCTCAATAAATCGGTCTAATATAGTTCTTGATACAGCTGTACTCATACCACCACCTATTATTCCTCCAACAATAGATGTTACAGCAGCTCCAATTGGACCTAAAGATAACCCTAATGCACCAGCTAATGCTGTACTACCTGTTGCTCCAACAGTTGTCCCAGCAACACCAGAAACTATAGTGGTCACTTCTTTAAATAATTGTTTGCCTGAAATTTTACCGGTCACAAAGTTAAGAATATCCTGACTAGATAAAACTAGTGAAGTAACAGCAGAAACAATTAAATTGCCTCGTAATAATTTTGCTAAATTATTGCTGGCTGCAGATCCAAAAATAGGTGCACCATTTCTCATAGTAGCTAATAAATTAGATCTTACAACACTTGGCAATGCTTTTACCAACTCTACAGAAGGCTCTAATAATAAAGTATTTAAACTAGTTTTCGTTAGTTGTGCAGAAACTAAAGATATTATAAACGCACTACCACCTGCTTGAATACCTATAAATACAGCATTATCAATAGCAGAATTAAGATCTTCACCATTCCATAATGCACGAGCAAAAGTTATAGTTGCAGAAATTCCAGCAGCACTCGTTCCTATTACTGCACCATTAATAGCATCAAATGATAAAGATTCAATTGTACCAGCCTTAGCCAAATTAGTTGCTTGTTCTAATGTTATATTCCCTTTGCGTACTAACTCTTTTGCTTTGCTAGGATTATTACAATTTGGTACTTTACCATCTTCTATTTTTTTAGCCATAATTTTTACAGCTTCTTCATATTGATCACTAGGAACTTCTAATTGCATTGGATTACCATTTGTATCAAGATACCTATATTTACCATTTTTAAATCCTGCATCAATGGACGCGCGGGCGTTTTGACAATACTTTGTTTGAATTAGCTTACCATTAACTAATCTATCAGCTCCATTTTTAGCATTATCGTCACCTAAGATTTTTGCATCATTTCCTATCATTCGATCCCATAAATCATTTCCTTGCTCTGCAGCATATCCATGACCTTGTTGACTATTAAATCTATTTAATCGATCATTATGAGTTATTGAGTCAAATTGACCGTGATAAAGTTGTTGTTTCTTAATTTTTGAATCCATAATATTTCCTATTACTAACCCTATTCTTACAATATTTTTTATAATTATATCACCATTTCATTTAATTTTCATAAAATATAATAAAACATTCTATTATTTTAGTATTGGTTAAAATTACTATATTAATTATACGAAAATATATGTGTAGGTTTATACGCAAAAAACGTCCAACTATGTTGAACTGTTTAAACTATCATATTAAGCTAAAAATGAAATAGCACTTAAGTAAACTTGTTCTAATAAGCAGTTTACTCTCAATCCATACTGTAGTCGTCGTATCATAGCCAAACTAACTTGATTATATTTATTATTCTTAGCACGTTTTAAACAACGAAATGTATCTCTTGCTATTATTCGTTGATTTTTAAGCTCTAGCTTATATTCTTTAATAGTAAAACTTAGATTATATCCTCCTATTATTAATTCTTTGTACTAATACTAGGGTTATAGGACAAAAAGTATGCTACTCCAGTCCCAAAGATCGATAATTAGGCTACCATAATTATACAAATCGCTCCAGACAGTAGAATCATGCCAAGTCGGAATAGAATATTCTAAACTAGATTGTTCATTAATTGTATGATATATGTCAGAAATACTCTTGTTGGTCAGCATATCCTTAAGTATTTCTGCATTAGAAAAAGATTTTAATAAATGTATATAGCACCACTAGATCACCACTTTTTCTCGTCTTTCAATAGACAAGCCTCTAAGATTACGTAACATATCTTCTATACAATTTATTAGTAGATAAGCAGGAACATGTTAACGATGCATCTAAGTAAACAAACATCCTTTGTTGATTTGTAAATATAAATATAAGAATGTATAATGTACAGTTATTCCTTCTGCTTCATATGGTTTCGTAATTGATATCATTCTTCAATTATATTAATTAAATAGGCATGGTGAAGTAATCGTTTAATAATAGCATTCGCTACTCGCTCATCATGTATAATCCAATATCATCAGTAATATATTAAAAATTATATGTGTTCCATCATGCAATAAGAAATTAATATTCTATTTCCAATCAAACTTAGCCTGTTCAACTTGTGCGGTTTCAAAACGAATCGTATGCTGCGTATTAGGCGATGCCTGTCTTCTATCAAAATAGGATTGAAACACTGGTATCTTTGAAATATAACCACGAGATGTAAAGTAAGCAGCCGTGATGCCAGGGTTATCCACTAAATATTGTCTTAAAATACGCTTGCAATAAAACTATTTGGGTATATCATCAAATAATAAAGTCTGTATTATGTCATAAAATGAATAAATAATAAACCTTTTATGACGATATGAATCAGATATTTCAATCAAATAATGAGCTATTATTATTCGTCTATCAATTCCTAATTCAAGAGCTATTAAACTATAATCAGATTACAAATTATACACCAGAATATCTCTTAATATTGGTAAGGCTAATAATGATGTTACAGTAAATGAATTATTAATACAACTAACTTATTACTTATTGCTATTACCTCAACTACAGAATCAATGATATAATCAAAATTTAACGTTATTATATCATTATTTATTATATTTTTAATGCATTTCTCTACACTTATTAATATTTTATTTAACAATAATAACACTACTTATTTGACAATTAATAGGCTATCTATTACAATATTAATAAATAGTATTATAATTCATTACACGGAGGATCCACCTATGACAGAACAAGAAAAAGTTCCAGCTAGCGAACTAGAGCGACAAATTTTCGAAGTAGAAGAAGTTCGTGTTATAATACGCGCACCAAGAAGCAGCATTTTCCCCCCTTATTATTACCAAAGAAAATCTAGTTCTTCTACTAGTGTTTCTGATTGGTTAGAATCGCGCATTAAACCTTTATTAGGTGACGTTCAAGTGGATGTTATTAAAGGTGATGGGACTACACCGCACGGTCGAACTAATATGGAAACATTAAGAAATAGTTATGCTAAATAAACTTTAAGTTCTATTTAGTTTAATATTTCTCGTTCTATGATAAAGTATTAGTCCTAAATTTTTTGGTCATGAAATTATAGCTATTGTAGAAATAGCTATAACAGAATGTATGTTTATCGATTTCAAATTGTAACCCTTTAAAGATACAAACTCAAAAAGGAATTGGATTTATATGATATCACCGAAATGGTACACTCAAATTGGACACGGATGGAGTATTTATATGAGATGTAGTTATGAATTTAACCTCTCTATCAAATTTTGAAGTGTTTACCCTACGAGTCTTTTTTGGAACCAATCATCTTTATGGTTAGTGCCATTCTTTTGTGCGCCGAAAAAAGCGGGTTATAGGACAAAAAGTATGTTTGACTAATCCCAATAAGTTGGAAAATCTGTAGACATATGTAGCTCAGTCCAAACAGGAGCATCACCCCATTGAGGGATTGAACGATCTATTTGGCAATAATC
>OBUY01000308.1_pt1 | contig 22755 bp, 19 predicted proteins | sample 1475781 | NCBI WGS metagenome assembly OBUY01 (sample SAMEA2579912, study PRJEB22360) | human gut metagenome | biome: human gut; feature: human-associated habitat; material: faeces | place: Denmark | collected 2008/2010 | reverse complement strand
TGTTCATCAGTTTGGGGCCCCCGGATTCTTTTATCGGCAAGCCGCTACCTTCCGTCAGCGGCGAGGCGACGTATCTGTTTTATATGGGCTACATCAGGTTGATTCACTTCAGCGCCGGGATGGTTTTTACCGTGGTCTTGCTGATGCGGATCTACTGGGCTTTTGTCGGCAATCGCTACTCACGCGAGCTTTTCATCGTGCCAGTATGGCGTAAAAGCTGGTGGCAGGGCGTGTGGTATGAAATCCGCTGGTATCTGTTTCTGGCAAAACGTCCGAGTGCCGATATTGGCCATAACCCCATCGCCCAAGCGGCGATGTTCGGCTATTTCCTGATGTCAGTTTTTATGATCATCACCGGCTTTGCGCTCTACAGCGAACACAGCCAGTACGCTATTTTTGCGCCGTTCCGTTATGTGGTGGAATTTTTCTACTGGACGGGCGGCAACTCAATGGACATTCACAGCTGGCATCGGCTGGGGATGTGGCTGATTGGCGCGTTTGTGATCGGTCATGTCTACATGGCGCTGCGTGAAGATATCATGTCCGACGACACGGTGATCTCCACCATGGTCAACGGCTACCGTAGCCACAAATTTGGCAAAATAAGTAACAAGGAGCGTTCATGAGCGAGCAACGCGTGGTGGTAATGGGGCTGGGCAATCTGCTGTGGGCCGATGAAGGCTTCGGCGTGCGGGTGGCGGAACGGCTGTATGCCCATTACCACTGGCCCGATGAAGTCGAGATTGTCGATGGCGGTACTCAGGGACTGAACTTGCTGGGGTATGTCGAAAGCGCCAGCCATCTGTTGATTCTCGATGCCATTGACTACGGGCTGGAACCCGGAACGCTGCGAACATATGCCGGAGAACGCATTCCGGCTTATCTCAGCGCGAAGAAAATGAGCCTGCATCAGAACAGTTTCTCCGAAGTGCTGGCGCTGGCAGATATCCGCGGACATCTGCCAGCACATATTGCCCTCGTCGGTCTGCAACCCGCAATGCTCGACGACTACGGCGGCAGCCTGAGCGAACTGGCGCGGGAGCAACTGCCCGCTGCGGAACAGGCGGCGCTGGCGCAGCTGGCTGCGTGGGGAATTGTGCCGCAACCGGCTAATGAATCGCGCTGTCTCAATTATGACTGTCTGTCGATGGAAAATTATGAAGGCATTCGCTTGCGCCAGTACCGGATGACGCTGGAGGAGCAGAGATGAGCAACGACACGCCATTTGATGCGTTGTGGCAACGAATGCTGGCGCGCGGCTGGACGCCGATCAGTGAATCCCGTCTTGACGACTGGCTTACGCAAGCGCCAGACGGCGTGGTGTTATTAAGCAGTGACCCGAAACGCACGCCAGAGGTCAGCGATAATCCGGTAATGATTGGCGAATTACTGCGCGAGTTTCCCGACTATACATGGCAGGTAGCGATAGCTGACCTTGAGCAGAGCGAAGCCATCGGCGATCGCTTTGGCGTCTTTCGCTTTCCCGCCACATTAGTATTTACCGGCGGAAACTATCGCGGCGTGCTGAATGGTATTCACCCGTGGGCGGAACTGATAAACCTGATGCGCGGGCTTGTCGAACCGCAGCAGGAGCGTGCCTCATGAGCGAAACTTTTTTCCATCTGCTGGGGCCAGGAACGCAACCGAACGATGACAGTTTCAGCATGAATCCACTGCCGATCACCTGTCAGGTGAATGATGAACCGAGTATGGCGGCCCTGGAGCAATGTGCTCACAGCCCGCAGGTGATTGCGCTGTTAAACGAGTTACAACATCAACTAAGCGAACGCCAGCCGCCGCTGGGTGAGGTACTGGCAGTCGATCTGTTAAATCTCAACGCCGACGATCGTCACTTTATCAATACGCTTCTCGGGGAAGGGGAAGTGTCAGTGCGCATTCAGCAGGCTGACGACAGTGAAAGTGAAATACAGGAGGCGATCTTCTGCGGATTATGGCGGGTGCGCAGACGTTGCGGCGAACAGTTGCTGGAGGACAAACTGGAGGCTGGCTGCGCGCCGCTGGCATTGTGGCAGGCGGCAACGCAAAACGTCTTGCCGACAGATTCGCTGTTACCGCCGCCCATTGATGGCCTGATGAATGGCCTACCGTTGGCTCATGAATTACTGGCACATGTACGTAATCCTGACGCGCAGCCGCACAGCATTAATCTGACGCAATTACCTATCAGCGAGGCTGATCGGTTTTTTCTCTCACGTCTCTGTGGGCCGGGAAATATTCAGATTCGTACCATTGGCTATGGCGAGAGCTATATCAACGCCACGGGGTTACGCCATGTCTGGCATTTACGCTGTACGGACACCTTAAAAGGCCCTTTACTGGAAAGTTATGAAATCTGCCCAATACCGGAAGTGGTGCTGGCAGCGCCAGAAGATTTGGTCGACTCTGCGCAGCGGCTTAGCGAGGTATGTCAGTGGCTGGCGGAAGCTGCACCGACGTAAAAAGACGGTAAGTATCGCTTTCAGTCTTATGAATATCGCAATCGGCGAATACCTCTGGTCGTAGAGTTTCAGGATAAAGAGGGAGATCTACCATTATCGGGTTATTTTTCTCTCTTCGCCTACAGGAGTGCGCATGTGGGATGTCATTGATTTATCGCGCTGGCAGTTTGCTCTGACCGCGCTGTATCACTTTTTATTTGTACCCCTTACCCTGGGGCTGATTTTTTTGCTGGCTATCATGGAAACCATTTATGTGGTCACCGGCAAAACGATCTACCGCGATATGACGCGCTTCTGGGGTAAGCTCTTCGGTATCAACTTTGCTCTTGGCGTGGCTACCGGCCTGACCATGGAGTTTCAGTTTGGTACTAACTGGTCATTCTATTCCAACTATGTGGGCGATATTTTTGGCGCACCGCTGGCGATGGAAGCATTAATGGCCTTCTTCCTCGAATCCACCTTTGTCGGGCTGTTCTTCTTCGGCTGGCAACGGCTGAATAAATACCAGCACCTGCTGGTGACGTGGCTGGTGGCGTTCGGTTCAAATCTCTCTGCGTTGTGGATATTGAATGCCAACGGTTGGATGCAATACCCGACCGGTGCGCATTTTGATATCGACACCCTTCGTATGGAAATGACCAGCTTCAGCGAGCTGGTCTTTAACCCGGTCAGCCAGGTGAAATTTGTGCACACCGTAATGGCGGGCTACGTGACCGGGGCCATGTTTATTATGGCGATCAGCGCCTGGTATTTACTGCGCGGACGGGAGCGCGATGTTGCATTACGCTCGTTTGCCATCGGTTCCGTCTTCGGTACTCTGGCGATTATCGGTACGCTGCAACTCGGAGATAGTTCGGCGTATGAAGTCGCGCAAGTACAACCGGTAAAACTGGCGGCAATGGAAGGGGAGTGGCAAACGGAACCTGCACCTGCACCGTTCCATGTGGTTGCCTGGCCGGAACAGGATCAAGAGCGTAACGCCTTTGCCATCAAAATTCCTGCGCTGCTAGGGATCCTCGCCACTCACTCATTAGATAAACCCGTGCCGGGTCTGAAGAATTTGATGGCTGAAACCTACCCACGCTTGCAACGCGGACGTATGGCCTGGCTGTTAATGCAGGAAATATCGCAAGGCAATCGTGAGCCGCATGTGTTGCAGGCATTCCGGGAGCTGGAAGGCGACCTTGGTTACGGCATGTTACTCTCCCGCTATGCGCCGGATATGAATCATGTCACAGCTGCACAGTACCAGGCGGCGATGCGTGGCGCGATACCTCAGGTTGCGCCGGTATTCTGGAGTTTCCGCATCATGGTGGGCTGTGGTTCTCTGCTGCTACTGGTGATGCTGATTGCGCTTGTCCAGACGCTGCGTGGCAAAATTGACCAGCATCGCTGGGTGCTGAAAATGGCGCTCTCGAGTTTGCCGCTGCCGTGGATTGCGATTGAAGCCGGGTGGTTTATGACCGAGTTTGGTCGTCAGCCGTGGGCGATACAGGACATCTTACCGACATACTCCGCGCACTCCGCTTTAACCACAGGACAACTGGCTTTCTCACTGATCATGATCGTAGGGCTTTACACCCTGTTCTTAATCGCCGAAGTCTACCTGATGCAGAAATATGCCCGTCTGGGGCCGAGCGCGATGCAGAGTGAACAACCGACGCAGCAACAGGGGTAAAGGAGAAAATCATGTTTGATTATGAAACATTGCGCTTCATCTGGTGGCTGCTGATTGGCGTGATCCTGGTGGTCTTTATGATCTCCGATGGATTTGACATGGGGATCGGCTGTCTGCTGCCGCTGGTGGCGCGTAATGATGATGAACGCCGGATAGTGATAAACAGCGTTGGCGCGCACTGGGAAGGCAATCAGGTCTGGTTAATCCTCGCAGGTGGGGCATTATTTGCCGCCTGGCCCAGAGTGTATGCAGCGGCGTTTTCCGGCTTTTATGTGGCGATGATTCTGGTGCTGTGCTCGCTGTTCTTCCGCCCGCTGGCCTTCGATTATCGCGGAAAAATCGCCGATGCACGCTGGCGTAAAATGTGGGATGCCGGACTGGTCATCGGCAGTCTGGTACCGCCGGTAGTCTTCGGTATTGCCTTCGGCAACTTGCTGCTCGGCGTGCCGTTTGCCTTCACACCGCAATTACGCGTGGAATATCTCGGCAGCTTTTGGCAACTGCTGACGCCATTCCCTTTATTGTGCGGATTGCTCAGCCTTGGGATGGTGATTTTGCAAGGTGGCGTCTGGTTACAACTAAAAACTGTTGGTGCGATTCATCTGCGTTCACAGCTGGCGACCAAACGCGCCGCACTGCTGGTGATGCTCTGCTTTTTGCTGGCGGGTTACTGGCTGTGGGTCGGTATTGATGGCTTTGTACTGCTCGCCCAGGATGCTAACGGTCCTTCCAATCCGTTAATGAAACTGGTGGCAGTGCTACCTGGTGCCTGGATGAATAATTTCGTCGAATCGCCCGTTCTGTGGATCTTCCCGCTGCTGGGGTTCTTCTGCCCATTGCTGACGGTGATGGCGATTTATCGTGGTCGCCCGGGTTGGGGATTTTTGATGGCGTCATTGATGCAATTTGGCGTGATTTTCACGGCAGGCATCACGCTGTTCCCCTTTGTCATGCCGTCAAGCGTGAGTCCGATCTCCAGCCTGACGTTGTGGGACAGTACTTCCAGTCAGCTGACGCTGAGCATTATGTTGGTAATCGTGCTGATATTTTTGCCCATTGTGTTGCTCTACACTCTCTGGAGCTACTACAAAATGTGGGGGCGCATGACGACAGAAACTCTCCGCCGTAACGAAAACGAGCTGTACTAAGGAGCAGGAACAATGTGGTATTTACTTTGGTTCGTCGGCATTTTGTTGATGTGTTCGCTCTCCACCCTTGTGTTGGTATGGCTGGACCCGCGTCTGAAAAGTTAACGAACGTAAGCCTGATGAGGCGCATTAGCGTCGCATCAGGCAATCAATAATGTCAGATATGAAAAGCGGAAACATATCGATGAAAGCGATCTTGATCCCATTCTTATCTCTTCTGATTCCGTTCACCCCGCAATCTGCATTCGCTCAGAGTGAGCCGGAGCTGAAGCTGGAAAGTGTGGTGATTGTCAGTCGTCATGGTGTGCGTGCCCCAACCAAGGCCACGCAACTGATGCAGGATGTCACCCCAGACGCATGGCCAACATGGCCGGTAAAACTGGGATGGCTGACACCGCGCGGTGGTGAGCTAATCGCCTATCTCGGACATTACCAACGCCAGCGTCTGGTAGCCGATGGATTGCTGGCGAAAAAGGGCTGCCCGCAGTCTGGTCAGGTCGCGATTATTGCTGATGTCGACGAGCGTACCCGTAAAACAGGCGAAGCCTTCGCCGCCGGGCTGGCACCTGACTGTGCAATAACCGTACATACCCAGGCAGATACGTCCAGTCCCGATCCGTTATTTAATCCTCTAAAAACTGGCGTTTGCCAACTGGATAACGCGAACGTGACTGACGCGATCCTCAGCAGGGCAGGAGGGTCAATTGCTGACTTTACCGGGCATCGGCAAACGGCGTTTCGCGAACTGGAACGGGTGCTTAATTTCCCGCAATCAAACTTGTGCCTTAACCGTGAGAAACAGGACAAAAGCTGTTCATTAACGCAGGCATTACCATCGGAACTCAAGGTGAGCGCCGACAATGTCTCATTAACCGGTGCGGTAAGCCTCGCATCAATGCTGACGGAAATATTTCTCCTGCAACAAGCACAGGGAATGCCGGAGCCGGGGTGGGGAAGGATCACCGATTCACACCAGTGGAACACGTTGCTAAGTTTGCATAACGCGCAGTTTTATTTGCTACAACGCACGCCAGAGGTTGCCCGCAGCCGCGCCACCCCGTTGTTGGATTTGATCATGACAGCGTTGACGCCCCATCCACCGCAAAAACAGGTGTATGGTGTGACATTACCCACTTCAGTGCTGTTTATCGCCGGACACGATACTAATCTGGCAAATCTCGGCGGCGCACTGGAGCTCAACTGGACGCTTCCAGGTCAGCCGGATAACACACCGCCAGGTGGTGAACTGGTGTTTGAACGCTGGCGTCGGCTAAGCGATAACAGCCATTGGATTCAGGTTTCGCTGGTCTTCCAGACTTTACAGCAGATGCGTGATAAAACGCCGCTGTCATTAAATACGCCGCCCGGAGAGGTGAAACTGACCCTGGCAGGATGTGAAGAGCGAAACGCGCAGGGCATGTGTTCGTTGGCCGGTTTTACGCAAATCGTGAATGAAGCACGCATACCGGCGTGCAGTTTGTAATGCATAAAAATGAGCATTCAGTTACCTGAATGCTCTGAGGCTGATGACAAACGAAGAACTGTCTAATGCGTAGACCGGAAAAGGCGTTCACGCCGCATCCGGTCACTTTACCTTCAGTTTTACTCTTTCTCGGAGTAACTATAACCGTAATAGTTATAGCCGTAACTGTAAGCGGTGCTGGCGCGTTTAATCACACCATTGAGGATTGCGCCTTTAATATTAACGCCAGCCTGTTCCAGACGCTGCATTGACAAGCTCACCTCTTTGGCGGTGTTCAAGCCAAAACGCGCAACCAGCAGGCTGGTGCCGACAGAGCGTCCCACGACCGCAGCATCGCTCACCGCCAGCATCGGCGGCGTATCGACAATCACCAGATCGTAATGGTCGTTCGCCCATTCCAGTAATTGACGCATCCGATCGCGCATCAGCAGTTCAGACGGGTTAGGTGGCACCTGACCGCGAGTAATCACATCAAAGCCTCCTTTGCTAAAATGCTGGATCACTTTGTTGAGCTCATCTTTACCTGCCAGATATTCCGACAAGCCATGTTCATTACTCACGGTAAACAGGTTATGCGAATAACCACGGCGTAAGTCGGCATCAATAAATAACACTTTTTGATCGGACTGGGCGATCACCGCTGCCAGAGTTGAACTGACAAACGTTTTACCACTGTCTGGCGTCGCACCGGTGATCATCAGAATATTATTCTCAGTCTCCATCATAGCGAAATGCAGACTGGTTCGTAGCGCACGTACGGCTTCCACAGCAGAATCCGCCGGGTTATCCACCGCCAGGAAGGGGATATTTTTAGTACGATGGCGCTGCTGATTAGAAAATAAATTTTTCTTACGCAGACGGGTACGTTTATCCAGCCACTCGGACATTGGGATAGTGGCATAAACGCTGATGCCGTGCTCTTCCAGTTGTTCCGGGGCTTCTACACCACGACGCAACATCGCACGCGCCAGCACGGCACCCACCGAAATAAACAGGCCAAGAATAAAACCAAGCACCACATTCAACGCTTTTTTCGGTTTCACTGGCTGCGGCTGAGTGACTGCCGGGTCGATAATCCGCACGTTACCAATCGCACTGGATTTCGAAATACTCAACTCCTGCTGGCGGTTAAGTAATTGCAGATATACCGCACGGCCCGCTTCTACGTCACGACTTAAACGCAACACTTCCTGTTGGGTGGAAGGCATTGCCGATACCCGCTTATTCAGGCGTTTGCGTTCTTGCTCCAGCGTCTGGCGTTTTTCCAGCAGCGCACGATAAGTTGGGTGATCTTTCTTATACAGCTGGGAGATCTCTGCCTCGCGGAAAGTCAGCTCATTGAGTTGATTATCAACGTTCACAATCTGCTCAAGAACGGCTTTGGCTTCCAGGTTAAGGTCAACCGAATCGCGCTGCTGGCGATAAACATTGAGTTTTTCTTCCGCCTGGTCCAGCTCGCTGCGCACTTCAGGCAACTGGCGCTGTAAGAATTCAAGGCTTTGTGAATCCTGCGCCGCCTGGCGAGCGATATTCTGTTGCAAATAGTTGTTAGCGATGCTGTTCAGAATACGGGTAATCAACTGGGGATCATCACCGGTCATGGTAAGTTCCAGCATCCCGCTTTCTTTACTGCGTTCGCTAACGGTAAAGGTTTCCTGCAACGCGTTAATCGCTTCCAGTTCGGTACGCTGGCTCAGGACAAACTGTGTTCCTGGTTTGGCCTTAATGTCCGCGATAGTCAGCGCAACGCCATCTTTTTCCAGACGCTGACCGACCATACCATTGACGGTGAACTCTTCACCTTCCAGCGTATAGTGGCCGTTTTCCCCAACCGTGAGTGTCAGTTGCTGATCCTGACCATTCAGTTGTGGAATATGCATCCAGCTGATCGCCAGCTCACCTGGTTTCTCTTTGGTTAATCTCGCCCAGCCGCGACCCACAATCGGAAAATACTTCTGCTCAACCATGTCGCGCAGATTCAGTTCAGCAATGGTTTTACCGAGAATCATGCGCGATTGCAGCAGTTGTATCTCCGGTGCAGACTCGGGCGATGAGTTAGGGATCATATCGCTCAGGCCGCTGAGAATGGCGTTGCCCTGTTTCTGCTCAACCTGGACCAGAGTATCTGCCTGATAAATTGGTGTGCTTAACAGCGAGTAAGCGACAGCGATCAGCGTGAACAACACGGTCACGCTGACAATAAACTTACGGTGATCCCATAACTCGCCGACCAGACGAAGCAGATCGATCTCATTTTCCTGAGTGCTGCCTGGTGGCGTATTCATATTTTTAGTTGTCATCGTATTTTATAAACTCAAATTACCGGCTGAGGCGCTTCGCCCATTCCTGACTGGCGCGCTCCAACATACCGTAGACATGTTCAAATGCGTCCTGACTTTTACGATAGGGATCCGGGATCTCTTTCTGTTCCAGCCATTGCCCAAACAGCATTGTCTTCCCGCGGACCTCGGGAGCGATTGCGGTAACCTGAGCAATATGTTCCGACTCCATTGCCAGAATCAGATCGTAATTTCGTGCCATCTCAGCAGTGAGCTTACGTCCGGCATGTCCTTCAAGAGATACGCCATGATTTGCGGCAACATCTGCTGCTGTCGCATCTGCAGGGTGTTTTACCAGACCATGAACACCTGCCGATTTGACTTTTACGCCTGGCAGACGTTTACGCAGCAAGCGCTCGCCAATGGGCGAACGGCAAATGTTGCCGGTACAAACCACCAGGATTGAGTTAAATTTTAGTTGGGCCATGTTTGAATCCACCGTGAAGTCTCTGTCAGGTCATGCACCCCGGAAATCGTCGGTACCAGTAGAGAAATCACACGGTTCCAACGAGCCAGCGGCGCAGTAGTGACATAAACAATGTCGTAAGGTTCAAGCTGGAATTCCGTTCCGAGTATCATTGCCGATGCGTCCTTCGCATTCAGCTGATAAATATTGGCGATTTTGCCATTCTGCTTGTTTTGCGTTGCACGAATAACAAAAATCCCCGTCGCATCAGCGACATCCTGATTCATACCCTCAGCGTTACCCAGCGCTTCCGCCAGGGTCATACCGCTGCGGTCCATTTTCAGCGTGCTCTGTTTACCCACTTCACCCATCACGAAGACTTTCAGATCATCGTTGCGCGGAATAAATAAAATATCGCCCGGGTGCAGCAGTTTGTTCTGGCGCAAGTCGCCACGCTGCATCAGCGCATAGAGGTTCACTTTGGTCTTTACGCCATTCTGGGTGAGCACCACGTTGCGCCAGTCTGCATCTGCGGTCAGACCGCCCGCGGCGTTAATCGCATCCATGATGGTCAGAGGAATATTGGTAATTGGCTGCTGACCCGATTTGCTGACTTCGCCGGTGACGTACGCTTTTTGCGATCGGAACGCCGCGACGCTGACATCGACTTGCGGGCTTTCAATGACTGAATCCAGACGCGCTGTAATCTCGTTGCGTACCTGGGTAAGCGTTTTCCCGGCCACTTTCAGGCGGCCAATATAAGGGTAGAAAATTGCACCATCAGCGTTAACCCAGTTGCCGGTATCACTGGCGCTACGATATTGCCCTGCGGGGGTGGTTAGTTCCGGGTGATCCCAGACCGTAACCATCAACACATCACCAATGCCGATGCGATATTCATAGTTCGCGATTTGCTGCTCCAGCTCCGGGTTAGCCTGCGACATAATCGGTTTGGCGCGCAGCTGATCAATCAATCCTGGCGTGACGGGATAGATATTGACCATTTTGTCCAGGTCATACTGATTGTCAGGTAGTTCAATGACATCCTTGTTACTGGTCGATAAATTCTGACCAGGAACAAGGGTACATGCTGTCAAAGACAGAACAGCCAATGTCAGTACCGAAAACTTAAAAATGTTCTTTTTCATTGGTTTATATTTATCAGTCATTGTAATGTTATGAATTACGTCAGGTTATTGTCCAACCGGTACTTCTCGCTCTGCCGTCATTGGATAGAGCTGGTATTTGCGTGACAGCATTTGTCCACCATCACGCGTCAATGGTGTCCACGAAACCACCGCGCGGTTGCGGTTAGGTCCAATGGTCATCAAGTCGAACGGAATCGAGATATAAAAACCTTTACTAAAGCCGCCTTCGCCGTAGTCATCTTTAGATACGTTACTGATTGCCGCCCATACCCCTACCGCCACGCCGCTGTCAAAGCGCTTGGCAACGTCGATCGTTGCACCTTTATCTTTTGCCAGATATTGCCCAACGCTAAGTTTCATCAGTACGCCATTGAGCGTCGGCGGGTTCCAGTAAGCCGTCACGAAACCTGTTGGCGTGGAATAATCGGTGAAACGCATCATGTTGTCCCAGTCACGCTGCTTCACGTAGTTAACGTCCACACCCAGCGCCCAGCTGGCATCTAGCGGGCGATAAAGCAGCTCGGAACCGACACCGGCATACATCGTTTCCAGATAACCGCCATACACCTGGCCATAGAAACCATTGCCTAAGTCGGCAAAGTAGTTCGCCTGCAAGTTGTTGAGATAAACGTCATTGCGAACGTAGTCACGGATATGCGTGCGCACGCGGGGGAGGGTAGAGTCCGCGGGTAACAGCGAAGACTTAAACTTGTCGTAGTTGTTGTAAATATTGGTGAAAATACCGCCATCAAGCAGCAGGTGATCGGTAAACCAGTAGCGGGCGCTGGACATCAGCCCCAACTGGAACATATAGAAATCTTCCGGGCCGCCCAGCGACTGTGAAAGTGTTGGGTTGAAAGAGTAGCTAAAGCGATCTTCACGAATACGGTAGCCCCGACCAAAGGCAGAAAGATCTTCAGCTTCAACACGTTGTTGTTGCAGTGGCTCTGCTTTACCTGGCGCTGTACCGGCCAGCTGTTTACGCAGGCTGGCTACGTCGGTTTCGGTAGTCACCATCGTCATATGCTCGCGCTTTTGCGTCACGCTAATCTTCTCAACGCCTTGCGGCAGGTTATTCACCAGAATCCGGTTGGCACGATCGACCGCTTCGCGAGAGTCACGGTATTTGTATTGCTGACCAGACATATACAGCGTCTTATCGCGTAGCTGAATTTCCGGTGCTTCAAAACCTGCGTTGTACTTCAGCGCGGTAAGTTGGTTTGCTACCGTGGTGTACTGCAATCCTTCAGATTCCGGCGCAGGTTGATATGCCGGTTTTGGCGTATCGCGCAGGGCAGGGCGCAGATCGTTGAAATTGGTCCGTAACGTGAAGCCAAACATCAACGTGTTACCGCGTTCATAACTCAGGTTGAGATCTGCCCAGCTGGCAGCGCGATAAACTGCGCCGACGTTGAAATGGCTTGCCTGAGGCAGTTTGCCCGCAAAATCATTCTGGTAATTGTTGCCGTCGTATTCGAGTTTCAGACGCAGGGGATTCCACGGCGTTTGATACTCAATGCCGCCAAAGATGGAAGCCGGGCCACGAAAGATATCGCTAAAGCTGATATCGCCCGCATCGTGGGATTCTGCACGATGACAATATTTATCGCTCACCCGGCAAAACGGGTTGGTAATATTGCCCGCATTACCGGCGTAGCCCCATGCCATCCCGAGGGTGAAATCAAATGGCCCCGCTTGCTTGCTGGCCACCAGATACTCACCGTCAAACAGACCCGTACCAGCAATATCACGTTTACCAAACGCCACTTGCGGTAGCCAGTAACCTTCTTCCCACAAGCGAAGTTTAAAATCGAAAGATTTGTCTTTGTATGACTGATCGCCGCTGAAATCTTCCCACTGGCTATATTTACGTGTGCGCACATCCGTATAACGAATGGTGCCTTCCAGCCATGGGAACAGCGCCACGGAGGTGGAGTAGAAACGGTATTGATCGTTATCCCGGTAGTTGACGCTGAATTCACCTTCCGGTGCGATGCGCGCATTTGGCATCTGCAACAATCCTGTGCCGCCAAAGTCTGATTGCGACGAACCCAGCGGATCCGGATAGGTTAATACTTCAGCATGACAGGCACTGGAGACGGCAATGGCCAGGCAGCTTAAAAGATAAGAGTTCTTCTTCATCAGTCAGGAATACGTTGCGTTAAAACAGACACAATCTGGTCATTTAAATCAGCATATTTTTCGGGCAGTACATGCGCAGAAAAGCCCAACCAAAGCTGGCTGCCAGGCGGTGGTTCCACATGTCTTTTATTCCACAGGGCAACAGGGGCGACGACAGTCTCACCCTCAGGCGTAATCACCATAACGTTATTCTTGTCCGCGCCTGCAAGGCGGGGGTGATCTTGCAGATAATCGGTAACGCTACGGCCTGCCTGCCAGGGCAATTGCCCAGTCCCAGAAACCGCACCCAGCAGAGTAATAGTCACCGGACGCTGTACGGTATAGAGCGTATAGTTCCCGACCAGCGGGGGATTGCTGTTCTCATCCACTCGTACAAAATCAGGGTCCAGTTTGACCGGTAAGCGACCAGTGATATTGAGATTGAGTAACTGCTGGCGCACGGATTTAATCGTTGCCGCCACATCGTCGTCAGCTTCTGCTTCCCAGGAAGCAAGCTGTGCCATGACATGTTGGTAGTCTTTAAGCGCTTTAGCTTTCGCCGCAGAGTCGGTCAGCAAGGCACCAGGCCACCAGAGGCGATCGCGCAGTTGCGGTTGTGTCACCAACTGGACAACATTTTCCACGGGGCCAACGGAAAGTGTCTGTTGTTCGCCAGGCAGATAAATAGTCACCGTTCCTTGCGCAAAGGCATGGGGTGTCATTACGTAAAGTACGCTGGCAATGAAATACGACTGTAATTTATTCATGGTGCGGGTTTAAGAAACGTCATTTCTACGGGAATAACCCCTGCGCCTAACATTTGCCGACTTTGACGAACCTGGCCAGTAGCCGAATCGACCCAGAATGTGTTTTGCCACTGTTTTTCTGGCAGCGTGGAAGTCACCTCTTCCTGCCAGACATTACACAGCACATCGCGACCCGCAATATTCAGCGTCTCTAATCCAGCAAAGGAAAAAGTGGAACTCAGGGTCGCAGAGCGAAAATGGTTGTCTTCACTCCAGAGAATATCGCGCGTCCAACGGCTGCCGTCTTTTATTGCCAGCGCGTTACGCAGAGGGTCCTGCCCGGAATTTGTCACTTCCAGCAGATTATTATTAAGTTTGACGGTCTTTAAAAGACGTCCATTATGGGTAACCAGCATGGCGTTATCCTGGGATAACCATTTGCTTTGTTCTTGTTCTATATATCCCAGTACCACAAAGATTCGTTGCCCTTCATTAAGGCGTAAATACATCGTGGAATAAGGCAACGCCTGGATCTGCTGATCCGCTAAGGTGATATCCTGATTATCGAAAAGGCTGGCGCGAAATGTATCGACCATACTTTGCTGGCTGTGTGTACATCCCGCAAGAAATAGTGCGAAAATCGATAAAATAAGAGGGCGCACCTTTAATCCTTGAAAGGTTAATTAAAAAAATGCAAATCTCTAAAGCCCGGTACGAATATCGCAACCGGGTATCATTTAACTTTAATTTTGACGCGTTAAAGCAGTATTAGCGCGTAGTGGACGTGGTGGTTGAGGTGTTATGAGAACCGCCATCGCCACTGTCATTTGCTGCAACTACTGCCAACGTCGCCACACCAACAGCCGTTGCCACACCGACAACCGTCGCCGTGCCGACAGCGCCAGCAGCCACGCCACCAGTGGTAGCAGCAGTCGTGGTTGCACCTGTAGTGGTCGTTGTGGTGCCAGTAGTACCCGTCGTTGCCTCAGTCCCGTTTGCTGCTTCAGGGGCAGCAAATGCAGCTGGCGTCGTCAACATGAAGGCCATAAGGATTGCAGAAAGCTTGTGTTTCATAACTTTTCCTTTATTCATCGCATGGACAATACGTACGCTTGAGATCAGGATTATCTACTTTGAGTATAACATCCTTGTGAAATCTCCCTTTCCTCATACCGCCAGCACTATATACTGCGGGTGGGAAAGGCGCGCAGAGGGAAATATAAGATTGTTAACTATTCCCCTCTGGAAATACGACTTGTGAGCATAAGATAAATCTTAGCAAAATACAGATTAAAGATAAGAAAATTGTTAAGAAAGCTATTAACTATTGTTGGTAATATAGTTTCAAGTGGTACTATAACTGGCTGTTAAGTGGCATTTATTACTATTAGTTGTAGAGATATTCGGTTAAATGGATTAGTTGCCTGGTGAAAAAGTAACTTGTGTTATAATACGTGGTGTTGACTATTGAACTATGCCAATAAAACCAGTCAGCTTTAAACAAGCAGCTCATATTAAGAGAGATAAACATTTGCCGCTGTTGGTCCTCGCAGGCCATTTACGCGGCAAAATTCCACGCGTAATCCTGGTATAAGCACTTCTGCGTCGCGGGGAGTGAATGCGGAAATATGGACCTGGACTTCTTTACGACCGTCGGAGGGGATAATGAATCCTTTGCCGCTTTTGCGATCAAAGGTTTTGACAATTCCTGTCATTTTACGGGACAAACAAATTCCTTACTAAAAATACTGCGCTGCACTATACGGTTTTAAAAAAATAAAGCCAGCGATATTTAAGACCGCCGGACGGCTAAAATAAATTTGCTTAATTATGTGTATCATGCGTTAATAGCTGCGTCGGTTTGAAAGACAGACAGCATACAAAGTAGTTTACTAAAGCAGTTCTCATTATCAGGCATTATCCCCTTCTTTTGAGTCTCTCTCCTGAACACTAAGTAGTTTCTGTATTAAAGCCCTGTTTGCCGAAAGGCCCAAAATGAAGGAAGTAAAATATGTCTAATAAAATGACTGGTTTAGTAAAATGGTTTAACGCAGATAAAGGTTTTGGCTTTATCACTCCTGATGATGGCAGCAAGGACGTCTTCGTTCATTTCACCGCCATCCAGAGCAATGAATTCCGCACTCTGAATGAAAATCAGAAAGTCGAATTTTCTATTGAGCAGGGGCAACGTGGTCCCTCGGCAGCGAACGTTGTTGCGCTCTAAGGTTGCCGTTATTACTCAACATCTCCATTTCCGCTGTCCATGTTGTCATGGTTCACAGTACCGCACATCGGCATTCGATGTGACGGAGCGAAATCCTTTAGGAGCAAAGTGTATTTTTTGTAAATCGACGATGATCACCTTTGATAACGTCGCGCTGCAAATACGCACTGAGCATGCGCCGCTGGATTTCACAAAATAATATCAGGCTCCCTCGTGGAGCCTTTTTTATATCTGCCTTATTTTTCTTCAACGCTGTATGTATAGTAAGCGATAACCTGTTGATTATTGAATCTTTCGGGGAGATGGCTTATAACATTTCTTACCTGACCAGGGTACCGGGAACCAACACCTTACTGGCGTGTTGCTGTCTTTTAAGACCAGAAGAGGTTAACAGTGAATATTGAAGAGTTAAAAAAACAAGCCGAAACGGAAATCGCTGACTTTATCGCGCAAAAAATCGCCGAGCTGAACAAGAATACAGGGAAAGAAGTCTCTGAAATTCGCTTCACCGCACGAGAAAAAATGACCGGGCTTGAAAGTTATGATGTCAAAATCAAAATAATGTGATTTTGTGAACATCACCCCGTGCGAGGTGATGTTCCGCTTGTTGCTAATTTAGTGACCAATCATTGGCGCTTGCGGAATTAAGCGTTGGTACAATTCCTCCGGCACCGGGCTTTGCCATACTCCCGCATAGATTGCGTAACCAATCGCTGCAAACATAATCCCCATAACCAGTAGCGTCATTAACCAGCCAGACAACGCAAAGGCTTTTTTATTTGCCGCAGGTTTTTGCAGTGAAAAGGTCAATGTTGAGGCTACCGGACATGACTCTACGCAAGTCATACAGCCGGTACATTCCACGGTTCGTACCTGAATTAATTTATCGACCGGGATCCGCGATGGGCAATTTTTTGCGCATTTGCCACAGTCGATACAACTTTCGGCATTGCGACGAATCTTAAACGGCGACAATAGCGAAACCACGCCCATCAGCGCGCCATATGGGCAAAGATAACGACACCAGGCATGGCGAATAAACAGACTGACAATCAGCAAAACGGTCACGCTGATTAATGTCGCGGTCCCCATATGACGAAAGAAATCGAGCATTTTAACGTCCATCACCACGCTGTAGGGCGACAACATAAAATAGTGAATAGCCTGAGCGGGCATCAATAACGCGATATAGAGAAAAAAACTCAACAGCAAATACTTCACGCCGCGCAGAGGAATATCCAGCCAGTGGGGAAGGACACATTGCCGACCAAACAGTTTGTTACCGAGATCGCCGATTAATTCAGAAAGCGTACCAACCGGGCATAACCATGAACAAAAGGCCTTTTTTAGTAATAGACTGATGACGATAAAAGCGACCAATAACAGCATCGCGGCGGCGTGGACGGACGGTAACTGGCCTGTTGCAAGGCTATATTTCAGATTCATCAGACCGGCAATCGGTAGCCAGCCTTCGATGCCTCCTGGCCTGGCGACAAATGTCGTACTACCTGCCGTTTCGTAATAGCGCACCCAATACCAGAACGTGATGGCAATATAAATATTCATTGCCAACAGCAATAATTGCGTCGCTTTACGCCAGGTCGTGGCATTGCGCCAGTCATTCCACGGTAATTTGCCGCCCGTCGTGCCTGGCCGCCGCTGCCAGCGGGTTCTTCTTTTCTCTGTCATGATTTTGCCAGTCCGTTAAGTTGCATACCAAATGCCACTATTCTAGTTGTTCTTAACTGGCTGATATTGATTCAAATCGCGTTCAGGTCTTTCTTATTTAACCATGCTTTCAGAGCGGCAACACTGCGTGTAATTTCTTCGTGTGGAAGGGGAGCAGATAATGGCTGCTGCTCCAGTTGTGCGCAAAGCTGGCTGGCGCTACGCATTCCCAGACTCGAGCAACTGCTTTTTAGCTGATGCGCAGCACGCTTTATTTTTTCGCTGTTCTGGCTGGCGCGGGCAATGTCGATTTCATCGAGAAGCGGCAGGGCATGTTGTTTAAATAATATCAGCCATTCGTGGATCTTCTCCGTCCCCATCAACTGAGCATCTTCATTGAGTTGCGATACATCCAGCGGTTGATCGTTATTGACTTGCAGTTGGAGATAGTGCGCCAGTAACTGACCGAGCACTTCACGCGGCACCGGTTTAGGGATAATTCCGCGAAATAGCGAACTGGTACGCTGGCGCAACGTTTCGTCGATGACATGGGCGCTAAAGCCAATCAAAACCAGCGACGGATATTGCAGCGAAAGTTGCCTGGCAAGTGTAATGCCGTCGATATCCGGCAGATCAAAATCCACCAGCGCGGCAGCAAACGATTCACTATTTTGCAGCGTCTCTAAAGCCTGCGTGGCATTTCCAACGGCAGTGACCTGAGCACCACTGGTGTTCAGTATCTCGATGGTAATACGCTGCGTTAGCGGGTTATCTTCAATTAACAGCAAGCGTAAACCATCCAGATGCACCGCCTGATTGACTATTTTAGGTGCTGGCGCGGTGGCAACGCGTAACGGTAACCGTAAGCAAAAACAGCTTCCAACCCCCGGCGTGCTTGTGGCGATCAGTTCGCCGCCCATCGCCTGGGCCAGGCTGGTACTGATCGTCAACCCCAGTCCACTGCCGCCGCGTTTACCACTCACCTGAACAAATGGCTGGAAGATATCAGCCAGTTTCGCGGGATCAATACCACAGCCGCTGTCTTCCACTTCGACCAGCCATTGTTCGCCATCAGTGCGGCTACGCAGGACAATCTGCCCCTCGTCAGTGAAACGCAGGGCATTACTCAACAAATTGGTAATAACCTGGCGAATACGTCGCGGATCACCCATTAACGCGGTCGGTACATCGTCGGCAATTTCCGTTGCCAGTCGAATCGGACGACCTTTCACCCGCCCGCTCATTAATTGCAGGGTACTTTCCAGCAGCGGGCGTGGTTCATACGGTTCATCGCTGACCGAGACATTCTTGCCACCTGCTTCGATAGCCGAATAATCGAGAATATCGTTAAGGATGGTCAGCAATGATTCGCCAGAATCGGTAATTGCCCGCAAGTCATCACGCTGGGCGTTAAGCGCCGGGTTATCCGCCAGCAGTTGAGCGGTGCCGAGAATGCCGTACAGCGGAGTGCGGATCTCATGGCTCATTGCCGCCAGAAACGCCGATTTTGCCTGACTGGCTTTTTCTGCTTCTGCCCGTGCCAGCCGGTGTTCTACTACCAGTTCCTGCAATTCGGCAGTGCGCGCTTTGACCTGCGCTGCCAGTTGTTCGCGGTGGCGATTAAGCGCATGAACACTACTGCGAAAAGCATCCATCAGCCGCCCGATGGTATCCAGCTCCCGCACGCCAGCGGTTTCCGGGAAAGGGGAGTCGATATCGCCGTCCAGCAGGCGTTGCAGTGCCTGCGTTTGTTCGGCAAGTGGGCGCGTGACTGAACGATAAACCACGCGCCAGAGGATCAGAATCAAAGAGCAAAGGGAAACGACGCCCAGGAGTAGCAGGCTGTATTGCCCTCGTTCACTGGCTTTTTCCAGATGAGTGAGTCCACTTTGGTTGCGTTGCTCAATAGTGTCAACCAGTTGGCTGACTTCGCTACTAAACTGTGCGAACTGGGCGATGTTATTTTGGGCGAGAGTTTGCAGACGATTGCTGATTTCATTGTCCTGCTGATAAAGCGCCAGTAAATCGCTATAACGATGAATGATTTCTAAGGATTGTGCCACCCGTGTGCGCACACCCGGATCTTCAATGCGTATTTGCCGACGTTGTAGAATTTTCACTGCATTATTGAGTTGATTTTCCAACGTTGGCGCATCTTTCTGGATCTGCTCCAGCCTCAGAGTCATCACCATTTGCTGCACCCGCAGGGCGCTGAGACGCAGTTCATTCATTTGGTTAACGTACTCAAGATCGATATCAATCAGCCGATCGAGCGCACTTTCGGCAGCCTGGTGTTGATGACGTTCGATCAAATCATAAATCCCGGCTTGAGTGGCTCCGGCAGAGGTCGCAGCGTTATTCGCCTGACCTTGCGCCATACGTGCGATCGCATCAGCGGCAGCGACAATTTGCTGACTGAGTTGTTGCTGTTGCTGGCGCAGTTGCAAACGCTGCCCCACCAGTTCGCCTTGCTGACGTAACGAACGGGAGATCTCCTGCTCCTGTTGTTCAATCGCAGAGGTGTCGAAACCTTGTTCCCGTAACGCTTGCAACAACGCGTTAATCTTCAGGCTTTGCGCGGTGAGCATTCGCCCCTGTGCCTGCCACATCTTTTCGTTATCGGCACTGGTCAGGTTCTGCGCGGCGAAAAGTTCCCAGGCGCTGGCTTCGCTCAACTGGCGCGCCATATTCATGGTAGGAATCAATGCCTGAGTGTTGTCTTTTTCCACCTGGCTGATAAAGCGCAGGTTGTACCATCCCACCAGGGTACTGGTCAGGGTTAACAGCGCCATCAGGGCAAAGCCCATCCAGAGTCTTCGGGTCAGGGTTAAATTCACGGTCGGTGCACTTAAGGTGAATAAGTTGTATATTTAAAATCTCTTTTATTATCAATGAATTAATGTAGGTGGGTCATTATTAGTCAAAATAAAATCATTTGTCGATTTCAATTTTGTCCCATTCCCGTCCACGGCTGTCCCTATACCGCGCCGCTATTGAATCTGATTTATGCCCGAGAAGACGTTGAGCAAACTTATCGCCAATCTGGTTCCGGTATAGCCTCGCTGACAGGCTACGCAGTTCATGGAATGTTGGCGGGTTTCCATCAAATGAGAGTCCAGATGCATTTCTCGCCTTTGTAAAATACTTTGATACTGTTTTCGGGGAAAGCTGATCGTGATGCTTTGATGCGATTATAGTTTCACTGCTGCTGGCCTCCCTGCATTTCTGTAGTGTATCAGCCAATGAGATATTGAGCGCGTCAATCGTTAGCGTTAGTGGAATGGCGAGTTTAGCCCCTGTTTTACTCTGTTCAATGTGAAGATGGTTGTCGTTTATGTCTGACCATTTCATTCTGCACAAATCGCCGACTCTCTGCCCTGTAACGACGGCCAAATCCATCGCCAGCCTTAGCCAGATAGGGAGAGGTTCGGCTGCATGGTAAATCTCGACATACTCATTAGCTGTCAGCCTTGAGCGCCTTACTTCTGACTTTGCTGTACGGGTTGCTGTTACCGGATTCGTTGCCACATGCCCCTCGGCTATTGCTTCACGAAAAACGTCAACAAGGGTTGACCTGATTAATTTTGCGGAAGCTGCTTTACCTTCTGCTACGTAGGTGTTTAGCATTGCTGCCACTTCTTTCGTTGATATGTCAGTGAGCGGTTTGTCCGGCAATTTTCTTCGGATTGCCCTGATTTTGCTGGCGTAGTCGAGTAGAGTTTTCGGCCTGATCCCCCTTTCGGTGAGGATTCTTTCATATCGGTCAAGCCACACATGAAGAGTGATTGCGTCACCGCCTTTAATTCTGTCTATCAGTGATTTGCGTCCGCTGTCTGAGAGTAACTCAATATTGGCCTGTATTGCTTCAGTGATTGCTATCCTCCTGTCTCGGCCTAATCCAAACTCTTTACCCGTCCTTGGGTCCCTGTAGCAGTAATATCCATTGTTTCTTATATAAAGGTTAGGGGGTAAATCCCGGCGCTCATGACTTCGCCTTCTTCCCATTTCTGATCCTCTTCAAAAGGCTACCTGTTACTGGTCGATTTAAGTCAACCTTTACCGCTGATTCGTGGAACAGATACTCTCTTCCATCCTTAACCGGAGGAGGGAATATCCTGCACTCGCGTACCCATCGACGAACTGTTTCAAGGCTTCTTGGGCGTCGCTGGCGAGCGTTCCACTCCTGAAGTGTCAAGTACATCGCAAAGTCTCCGCAATTACTCGCAAGGGAGCGAGCAGTGGTTGATTTTCTCCAACAAAAAAGGAGCCGAAGCTCCTTTGATGATTAAAATTCGAATTGTCTCGCCCGAAGGCTTTTTAACATTGGTCTTGCCCGTTCGAAAAGGGCGCTTGTCTGGTCAAGTCGCGTCGCCTCCCTGAGTAGTACATCTCTGTTTTTCGTCACCGTGTAGAAGGTTTCAAACGCAATGTCATACAGCTTGCTCGCGTATGATGAGTTAAGTTCCTTCATTATCGGGTACAGGCGTTTGCAGGTGTCCTGTGCATTCTCCATCTGTACCTGCATGTAGCAGAGGAGGATGATTTCCTCGTCTGTGAATTGCTGCGCTGGTTGCATGCTGCGAAGTTTCTTTTCGCACTCGATGAAGTATCGGCGTATCTGGCGGCCTTTTTCGTTACGCTCGACCATCGCCAGTTCTTTGGCTGTGTCGAGGGTGAGGTGGTAGTCCTTGCGGTTGTGACCGCCTCTACCAGATGTTTGCTTTCCCAAATTGGAAAGCAAAATATAGTCTTGATTTTCAATGAATTCGTATTCTGAAATGCGATTTGTAATCCATGCCGCAAACACCTTTTTCACGCCTAAAAAAGCATGCAGATCGCGGGCATTGCAGAGTAGGGCTGTTTCGTTGGATATAGTGCCGTTGAATACGGGGATGAGTTGACTGGTCATGATGACCTCCTTTGAAGTTTTAGTTAGCGATCACCAGTTAGTGGCTGGTGATCGGGTGTCAACTAGAGCCTTCAAAGACGCTCCGGGCATATTCCCCTTGCGGGTATTGTATTACGCCTCTCCACCCGACCTTTGTACGGATGTGACTATGCCAAATTGCAGGCATAAAAAAGCCGCAAAGCTATCGGGTGCGGATGACCGCTTTGAAGTTCTAGTGCGGTCAGTATGCGATAGCTCTAGCGGATTTGTCAAATCATGTAGTCTTTATCTTGCTGTAAGCCGCGCCATTCGGGCTTTTCCCCAGATTTGGGGGAAACTATCTGCGAAGTATTCACCTTTGACGGCAAGTTGCAGGTTAGCCACGGTTAACCTCCTGCGGCGGTTCCGGGAGCCGGCTCCCATGGGGTTGTTGCTCCTCCTCCTGGT
>OBUY01000292.1_pt1 | contig 23550 bp, 27 predicted proteins | sample 1475781 | NCBI WGS metagenome assembly OBUY01 (sample SAMEA2579912, study PRJEB22360) | human gut metagenome | biome: human gut; feature: human-associated habitat; material: faeces | place: Denmark | collected 2008/2010 | reverse complement strand
AGTGTGGTTTGCGGGGCGAGGAACCGCCCCTGAATGGCAAATGAAACGGGAAATGCTCTCGCCTTCGTATACAACACAATGGACTGAGATCCCCATTGCTTCATTCTGATATATCAGAATAATTTTTGCATTTTAAGGCGCACATCATTCATTGCCTCCTGCACCGAATCAGTAGCAGAAGGAGGCATTTTTTCAGCAGATTGCGAAGCACCGAGTTCAGTCAACACAGCTCTGATATCGGCCTGAGAAGGCTTCCATCCAGTCGTCTGACTGAGTAAGGTTACAACCTGATCTGCTGAAAACTCCTCGCTCAAAATGGCAGTCAGCAATACAGGCAGGCGAGGATCAAGTTGGTGTAACGCCATTCCAGAAATAAATGCATTCCGGAACAGCTCACCACGCTCAGAACGCGGAACGGACTCTATCGCTTCCAAAGTTTGAAAGTCTGCAGCTTTTTCCGGATGCAGATAAAGTGTGAATTTTTTCCTTTTCCGTTCATCGTCCACAATATTACTCCTCTTTGAAAGCCGCGATAGCTTCAACCAGTGCTGTCTGTGGCGACTCCATCATCACTACTTTTTGCCCAAGATGGTGCCATGCCGTTTTTATCGAATCATAGATCAACGGGGCCCCACCACCGACAACATAAACACGATTCACATGATGAAAATCACCGAGCTCATTGACTACTTGCTCCCCCAGACTGGCAATAGCCCCCTCAATGGTATTAAGGACCAGATCAGTTTTTGTTTCGTCATTTATAACCTGCCGAACAAAGTCCGGGTCATTACGACGTTTAATCAATTCATCTGCAACGAGGAAACTGGTATCACTGGATGCCATGCGCAATGCACTCATTGCAGCTTTCGTAACTGAAGACACACCAATGCCAGAATTACCATGAATGGCACTTACAGAGTCAAATTGACCAACGATAACACCAACATCAAGCGTAGTGCCGCCAATATCAACTACCAGCGATTTTTCGAACTGACCAACTTTATCCATGACCAGACGAGAAAACACAGCTGGCAATGATTCAGGCATCACATCAACGTGTTCAATGGTGAAAACATCGCCTTTATTAAGACGAATCGGCCTCATTAAATTCTCAATTTTACGCTGAATGTTGAGTTCATTTTTTTGACACTCTTTCGTGTAGAACTCACTGATAGGCAAAGTCACAGTCAATGATACAGGCTGAGGCGCTAATCCACTATTCAGTAAAGCGTGATGCACAGCTAACAGGTTAACATCCGTATATTGATACTCAATATGAGTCGTAAGAATAGATTGGTTGCTAACTTCATCATACGTGTATTTTTTACCATCCAGTTCATAGTTAAATGTCTGGCGAATCCCTAACCCGTCAACCTTCCATCCATGACGAAATGAGTTTTGTGACAATGACTTACAGATTTTCCCATTGTCATTCCATGCCAACTTGATTGTTGTTGAACCATCATCGCAGTATACGTTCATCTATAGCCCCTTAAATACTCAATCTGAGTAAATCACTGTTTCTGGTTGCAAGGTAATACTCAATTTGAGCACTATCATAGTTATGAAATCATAAAACACAAGTAATATTTATTACATCATATGACACACTTCATATTTCATACTTCACAAATATGAATGCATGTTGACACATCAGGTTACCGTGTCAAAATATCATCATACTTCACACATCACATTTATGAGGTTGCAATGATTACTGTAGTTGGTGGGAACAAAGGTGGTTCAGGGAAAACTACCATTGCATCAAACCTGGCTATTGCTCTCGCAAATAAAGGAAGGGAAGTCTGCCTGTTAAACGGAGATCTACAACGAACAGCCGCAAAACATCATGCAGAACGAGAAGCTGCAGGACTGTTACCAGCAATAACCCTTGTTGAGAAATTTGATAACCTGACACAAACACTACAGGCTCTGAATGAAAAGTTCGATGATGTAATAGTGGATGTCGCAGGAAGAAACTCAAAGGAATTCATAACGAGTGGAGTTGTCGCACATCAAATAATTGCGCCACTACAGTGTTCTCAACCAGATCTGGATACTCTTACAGAACTAGAACAACAGATAGACGCAATGCGTAACCTTAACCCGGAACTTAAGGTTTATTGTTTACAAAGTATGGCAACAACCAATCCGGTTTTGAGGGGAAATGAGAGAAAAGAATTCCTTGAATATCTTGAAGAATTCCCAACAATTCAAGTCCTGGATTCAGTTATTTGTTTCAGAAAAGTCTATCGCGATTGCATGAGCAACGGCACCGGTGTAGTAGAAACGAACAATACAGCAGCCAGAGCAGAAATTGAACATTTAATGAATGAGGTATTTGGCCCATGGTGAAGAAACCCAGCCAGCAAGCATTAAACAGAGCTGCAGTTACGGTAGAACAAGCAGAGGCTCTGGCTCAGCGCCTTGCGGATAAACCATACGGCGCGCCGGAAAAACCCGAACCAGAAAAACAATGTCGGACGACAATCTCTCTTGGTGAAAGCATGCTTGTCACAATAGAAGATCTGGCATTGAGGAATAAACGCAATGGTAAAGATCCAAAAAATGTAAGTGCCATCGTCAGAGTAGCCCTTGAGCAATACTTAAAAACACTAACGTAATAATCAAGAAGTTATTACTTATGAAATCACACTTGTGAATTCACACTGTTTAAGCACCCTTGCATACAAGAGATCACATATTGCAGTGGTCTCTTCTTTTATAGAATAAATCACAATTCATAATTATGATTTGTGACTTATGCGTGTCTGTTTTTCAGCATTGTGACAGCATCGGACTCAGGCATCGAAAACTGCACCCGGTGCCGTGCAGCCACATCCAGCGCAAACACCTTCGTGTAGACCTCTGTTGAGCTGATGGACTTATGCCCCATCAGGCTCTGCAGGACCTTCAGCGGTATACCGGCATACAGCATGTGCATCGCATAGGAATGGCGGAACGTATGTGGCGTGACCGGGACAGAGAACGTCACACCGTCAGCGGCAGCGGCGGCAACCGCCTGCCCAATCCAGGTCCTGACCGTTCTGTCCGTCACTTCCCAGATCCGCGCTTTCTCTGTCCTGCCTGTTCGTTTATTACGCCGTTCCATGGGGATTTTCAGTGTGGCCACCATCGTCTGCAGCTGGCTGACGTACCAGGCGTCGGAGAGCGGAACCCGCCGGTGAGTCTGCTGACCGGCGGGCATTCTTCCTGCCGTCCTGGCGGCTTTTTCCGTCCGTTGTTTCAGGGTCGCAAGCTGCACAAACGGATACGGAGGCGCAAGCGAAAAATCCCCCCTTGTCAGCGCCAGCGCTTCGTTAATTCGCGCGCCCGTGTTCCAGAGCGTCGCCAGCAGCATCTTGCGGTGAAGATCCGGCACGTAGTGGAGCAGGGCGCTGACTTCCGGCGCCAGCAGGTATTTCGGGAGTTCGTCCTGAACGAGAGCCATCTGGCGAAGTGCCAGCGCTGCTGGGTAGTCTATGGCGACAGGTAATGATGTGTTGCTTACTGGTATACAGTTAGCGGGAAGCGAAGTCATCGACATATCCCTCAGTGAAGACGCTTATGGATGGTGTCGCTGCGGTAATTTCAGAATATGCCATCATCCGTCCTGTATAGTGCATCTTCCTGCAGAAGGGTTTCAGCCGCCACGGTAATAAATGCTCGTACCGTGCAGATAGCATTCTGCACACTCCCCGAACTGATATACACGGGTTCAAGAGATTCGGTAACTCCATTACGGTGTACCAGTGCGTTTCGGGTCTTGATTACACCCTTAATCTCCTCCAATGGCCACTCATGTGGCGTTGTCAGCATCCTTGAAAAATACCGACCTATCACTTTGTGGCTCTGAAATGTCTTCTTCGCTACAAGAGACTGAGCTCGCCAGGTATAAACCTTCTCAGGAGTGTCTTTATCCGGCTCCTGCTCGACCCATTTGGAAGCAAGTAATTTTCTTCTGTCTTCCTTATTAGGAACCAACGAATCAGCCTCGTGCAGGAACTTCTGTAAATGCGGGGGATGACTAAGAAGTGCTCTTGCGCTGTACATCAGAAAGCTGTCCAGTACACTCACGCAATGAACGTAAGCCATCCGCTCTACGATCCTGGGTTGGTTGAACTGCATCAGTCTCTCTAACTCATCCAGTTCAGCCTTTGCATCCTGCAGGCGGTCAGGAATACTGGCAAGCGAAGCCTCAAAATATTGCTGCTCAGCCGCCTCTTCCATCCAGTCCTGAAACCAGCTGTATTCCTGCGCTGCCGCATCCCATTCAGGAGTTCCTTCCTCAGCATCCGGATAATTTTCCGCAATCCATTCGTCACGCCGTTCCTCCTGCATTTCAAACAGCAGTTCTTTCATACTTCCCATTTAAACCTCGCCATCAATGATGTAATCCCGCCATCAATTACTCCTCTGACCTTCAGGGGGCGATAATGTAATAGCCTTTAAAATAGTCATCTATCTGACAGGATTGCCAGGGCGGAGCACAATGTTGGAACAGCGGTTTTTTGTAGTCACCAACCAGTTGCCATGAGTCCGAGTTATCCATTCGTTCTGCAACCATTCTTCCGTTACGTTTCAGGATTTTTGGCGATTTCCAGTTATGTCTGGCGTTAATCATTTCTGTTGGCGTTGCGTATGCCGCTCCTGAATACAGCCATAGCTCTTTATGGCCATATACATCCTCAAGCTCCCGGACCACATCGTAAAATGATCTAAATGTTGGTTTACCCATACCTCGCCTCAAAAATAGTATCCGGTTCAATAGTCACGCAGAGTAATGATGACGCGCAGCACAACCCTGCTTCTGTCACACGGATGATTTTCCCATGACGTCATCATTTCAAGGCTGATAATAAGCAGTCACATAACCACGCCGTTAAATTACCGGAGAGCCGTTTTCGTCAGATCCGACTTTCCTGAATATCACAACTTTCCGGAAGTGTACCACGCTGAGGAAATAATCATATCGCTGTTTTCCGCCCCTGCGCGGCGCATCACAGGTCAGGGAGATGACACAACATATAGTGTCAAGAGCAGCTGAATTCAGCACTACATGTTGTGCTGGCAGGAGGAGGCGTTGTGTGGGGGGAGAGGAAGATCCGTAACCTGGGGTTTTCGGATCTCAGAAAAGGAAGTGAACAGAAAACAGACAGCGAAGCATACGAATTATAAAAACGTATGCTTCGCAGTATTTAAAGACACTCAAAACCAGGATAGAGTATAAGTATTGCAGCAATGCCCCCTCACATGAAAAGGTACGCGGGATGAGTGAAAAAGAACATGACATGACAAACGACGGTGGAGAGAGCGTAACGTATACCCTGCGGAACATCCCCGCTGACACCGACCGGGTGATCACCGACCTGGCAAGCCACGCCCGTAAGCCAAAGGCGACGTTTCTGCGTGAGTTCCTGGAAGACAGCTTCCGCGACGTCATCGACAGCTTTGCCCTGAAGAACCCGCTCATCGCCTCCCTGGATGAGGAGCTGGCCAGTTATCTGGACGCTAAGGTCATGGAGCAGCGCTACCAGAGCCATTTTATCACCCGCTGGAATCAGGAATACCAGAAGCTGCTGGGGATCTCGACGGAAGAGGAGCTCCGCCGGTTGGTACTGAACAACACCCCCTTCCTGCAGGTCCGTGCCGACCAGGTGCTTAAGGGGTGGAAAAATATCCCGCGCGGGATCTCCCTGACCTTCTCCCTGTTTGCCGAGATCGCCGGCCGGGACAGGGAAACCATCGACCAGGCCTGGAAAAATATCTTCTACTCGCAACTGAGGGAAAAAAAACACCGCTTTTACCAAGATATCGAGGCCATCCGCGCCCTGAAAAAACTGCCTGCCCTCACCGGCGACAGCTGGACGCGGGATGGCATCACGGTGCGTATCTACCGCCCGGAAAATTACGCCCGCGGCGCATGGCGCGTTACACTGAGCCTCCCGGAAAATTACGCCACCCAGATGTGGAACATCCCGTTCCCGGAGCTTGAATACCGCCTCTTTACCGCCGATCCGGGCTACAGCGCCCTGATCAGCGCCGAACCCGACAGGTGGGACAAGGCCTTCCGTTTTGTGGACGGGGTGTGTGAGCTTCACCTTTACACCAACGGTGTGGAAGAAGATCACAATCCCACCCCGCTCGGGGATGTCGCTCAGGCGCTGATCAACGTGGTGGAAGAAAACCTGCTGTAACGGACCCGGATCTGCGGGCACAACTGCATCATCAGGAGGATGCAATGAAAGGACGACAGAGCCGCTATGTTACCGGCGGAGAGAGTTTCGCGGAGATTGCCCGTCTCCCTTCAGGGGCGGTGGTGAGGCTCTGTCTGAACACCGGTCTTGAGGATGCGCTGCGGGAGGCCTCCAAATCGCTCAAGTCAGCCTTCACCCGTTCCGGGCGAAAATGCCGGCTGTCAGCGGGTACGGCGCAGGGGCCGTTTACCGGACGCCGGCAGGGCGTGGCCACACATCTCTTCGTCTCGGTACTCTGAGGGGGCAGGGGGCAAAAAAAGTAAAAATGTATTCGCCAGGTTGCCCGGAGGTGAAGGAAAATAGACATACAGCAGAACGACGGATAGCACTTTTTGCTAAATGGACATCAGTATTACTATGCTATAGTTGCTTTAATGGATAAGTGCGCCTTGACAAAGGCGGTGATTTCTGTTAACATTACTCTCATAGTATTGTTCCGTCCCGCTCCACCCCAACAAGATCCGTTTATTTCCCGCCAGACTGGTTATCACCATTCCGGCCCGGATTTTTTTGGATTTTTTTCCGGGGAGCCCCCGGAACGAGCTTAAAATCGGTATGACAAACAGGAGGATGCGAATGAACACATCATAACAGAGCTGAAAGATAAAACATTCTGTACGGCATTAACAGCGTTCACGTGTGTGAGGCGCCGGGTGCCTTTTGACTTAAAAACGAGGTTATTGAGATGACCAAAATCAAGACAGTTACTTTTGTAAATACTTACCCGGGAGGGTTCTATGAAAAACTTGTTAGACACCGAGGGAACGGTTCTATTCCCATTCCAGACTGAAATCCATTTTATTTGGACGATTTTCTCCACCGTTAAACGCCTGGTTATCGGAACCAGGGACCATATTTGCCAGAAGCAATACTGGAGCGCCTGTCTCTGTATTTTGCTTCTTATGGCCTATGTGGGTCTCTGTGCTGCGGTGGTCTGGTTTGTAGTGCCCTGGCTGAAGGCCTTTATAGTGTCGAAATTTGCGGTTTCGGCACTATGGGTCACGCCAGTAAAGCGCGGACTACTCTGGGGTATCGGTAAAGTGGTTACCGCCACTTGCCGAAGATTTACTCTGCTAAAGTAAGTAGCCGCAACGCTACACGAACTGATGGTGAATGTCAACAGATACTCACCATCTCCTTACGGCGGTGGTCCCTGTGACCACTGCCGCTTTCGCGTGGGTGCAACACGGCAAAACTCCTCTGTACAACAGGGGCTCCCGCCGTCATTTTCCGGCACAGGTGAGGCCGGAATTCGGACTAAAACGTAAACCGCGGGCCAGTCCGGTAGCGTTCACTATCGGCCAGCATTCTCTCAACCAGAGAGAAATCCTTTTCACCGCAGAACACGTACTGCTCCGCGAACTCCACCTGCAGGGAATTGTAATGCGTGACATGCTCCGGGGTAAGCGGCATAAGAAGATAGTCCGTATACCTCCGGATATGTTCCAGTCTTTCAAAAGGCCGAATGTGACGGGGGATAAGATGCGGCGCCCTGGCGAGCAGATGTTGAAGATGCTGCTTTTGACGAACCATCTGTTCACGGATGGAGGGGCAATACATGGCCAGCATCAGCGTCGATGACAGGGGGAGGTAAATCTGTATCCCGCGAACGGCCAGACCAAGATTACCGTACGGACCGAAGTCATTGCTGTTCTTAAGCACTACGGGATTGTCTGATACGTAAAACGGACGTTCTGGCCTGGTTTCCAGAAGGTACCAGTCCTTTTTCAGCAGGAGATCAATATGTGACACCTGCTGGACGAGCTGCCGCAGAAAAATATCCTTGGTATCGCCCCCGGACGACAGGCCCAGGGTTTCCATGGCCTGCTCTTTAGTCGAGCCGATGGCCTCCATCTTATCGGTAAGCACCGAAATCATGCCTGAGATACGCTCCAGTTCACCGAAGGTTCGTGCGCGCTGCACGGCAACAAACACGGCCAGCCTGTAGCGTTCATCATCTGTCAGCCTGCGAATATCCCTGTGCGCCAGCAGGGCTGCAATTACCGGTGCCGCGTGGTGCTCGTAAATCCCCAGCAGTGGTTCAAGACTCAGACGGTCCGGGTGATTATGGACTTATGCCCCATCAGACTCTGCAGGACCTTCAGTGGTATACCGGCATACAGCATGTGCATCGCATAGGAATGGCGGAACGTATGTGGCGTGACCGGGACAGAGAACGTCACACCGTCAGCGGCAGCGGCGGCAACCGCCTGCCCAATCCAGGTCCTGACCGTTCTGTCCGTCACTTCCCAGATCCGCGCTTTCTCTGTCCTGCCTGTTCGTTTATTACGCCGTTCCATGGGGATTTTCAGTGTGGCCACCATCGTCTGCAGCTGGCTGACGTACCAGGCGTCGGAGAGCGGAACCCGCCGGTGAGTCTGCTGACCGGCGGGCATTCTTCCTGCCGTCCTGGCGGCTTTTTCTGTCCGTTGTTTCAGGGTCGCAAGCTGCACAAACGGATACTGTCAACGCCACGATGTTTGACCGTTAGGGGATGCGGACGATTTCCTGGGCACTCAGGAGATGAAACATGTTTACTGAAGAACAAAAAATTCGCACCATTGAGCTTTATTTCAAATATGGTAAGAAGCTGGCCCCCGTCGTATGCGAACTGGGCTACCCTTCGAAAAGAAATCTGCGGCGTTGGATCCGTTCATGAGAAGCAGGTGACGGAGTAAAAGAATCCATTCGTCATAAGCCCCGTTACACAGATGAGCAAAAACAGGTTGCCGTTGAACATTATCTTAACCACGGCTGCTGCTCCGTCAGCTCCAGAGCCAGATGTATGCTGTCATGCCCTGCCAGCGCCAGACACATCTGAGTGAACTCACGCTCAGCCAGCAGGGCCGGCGTCACGTTCACGGCAAGCCGGAAACCACGCGGCAGCATGGCTTTAACCTCTGAAAGCCCTGCCACCGCACGGTTCAGGATTTTTTCCGTCACAGGCAACAACAGACCGGCAGACTCCACCCGGTTAATGAAATATGCCGGCGGAATGATTTCGCCTGCAGGCATGTGCCAGCGAACCAGAAGCTCCGCACCGGACACAGTAAGGTCGGATGCAGAAACCACCGGCTGGAGATACGGTTCAAACTCCCCGTTACTGAGCGCACGCATCAGTCTGTCTGCGGATACAAAATCACTGTCCATACTGTCGGTCTTCCATTTTATGAACCTCCCGGTCCAGCCCGGTCATCAACAGCATCCTGAAATCCCTGACGCCCACATTCTCTGCCAGCCGGGCATAATGCCAGTACAACCCCCGTTCACTCTGTTTCAGATTCAGGGGACGGTCTCTTCCTCTCTCAGAAAGACGCTTCAGTGCCTGTCGTTGTCCGGACGTCAGGCGGAATTTACCGGTACGGGCTGTCTTTCTGTTCAGTGCCATGCGGACAGTTCTTTCCAGGCACGACAGCGGCATGCATCCGCTGTACACCGGGCAGATATTTCGCAACACCTTCAGCATTTCCAGCCTTTCCGGCACCAGAACCAGCATTTCACCGGACATTTCTGCCCTCAGTTCACGTATCCAGGACAGATGACGCCCCCAGCCCGTGACAGGCTCTGCACTCAGCGTCACAATAATCAGGTCCCAGCCATGCCGGGCCCAGGGATACCCCGGAGGTACACGGTAAACGTTGTGGCCCTGTGCGGACAACAGGTGCCACAGCCCTGTCAGCTCATACCAGCAGGTTCCGGTCAGAAGGATTTTTTGTCTCACACTTACGACCTTCACCACATCAGTACCGCACAGAACATCACCAGTGTCAGTACCAGACATGCCATACAGGTTGCTGCCACACAGACACCAACCACCCACCACATCGGTATTAACACTTTTCGTTGTCTGGCCATCAGAAATACACCACCACCACCGGTGTCAGATTACCCTGCCAGCGTTTTACCGGCTCCTCAGCACCGGGGAAATTCACCCGCACATCACTCAGGGATGTCACCCAGGCACCGGCAATATGCTGGCTGCCATTCTCCTGTGACAACAGCGACTCAGCGCCCGAAATAAACGCATCAGGACGCGCGGTTAACCCGGCATAGTCCGGAGTCCATTCATAGCCGTTCACCTGCCATAACTGGCGTTTCACCTGTTTTTCAGCCTCCGGCGTCACCTCTCCGCTGACCACGCTCCAGCCCTGACCACCAGTAATATTGTCCTGCCATGCCAGAAGATGGCGCATCGTGAACGTGATTTCCCCGTAACGCACCTGTCCCCGGGCGAGTTCTCCCCGGGCCGCAATACGGGGAGATGATGGCGCTACCTGAAGTAATGTCACCGACGGCTGCAGCCCCGGACGGGCAGTTGTCAGTGATGTGGTATGTCCGCCAAGAATATAAAAATCCTGCCCTCTCCGGCTTTCTCTGACCATGCCGCTTTTACCCGTTGTCAGACCGGCCTGCACGGCGTCTGGTGCACTCATCCGCACAGCACGGGGCTGCCACTGCCAGGAAACTTCAGGAACATACAGCGTGCCGCTGAATTCCGTTACCCCCACAGCCATTCCCTCCTGCCAGTGGCCCGGCGGAATAATCAGGGGTTGCGCCAGCACACTGGCTGAAGTCAGAAAAAACAGAGCCGGAAACATACCGGACTTCAGACGATGAATAATATTCAGCACCGGACCGTCCTCCTGCTTACTGGTACTCAATGCTTACCGGCAGTGATACCCGCCAGCGTTCCGGCATCATGCCGTTCAGACGTAATTCACCACTGCCTGCCACAGTCTGTGCACCATACGCACCTTCAACCTGACGCAGAGAGGCATCACTGAAATGACTCACTCCCGAATAACCACTGATGGTCATTGTCTGCAGCCAGCCGGGGCCTTCGCCACTGAACATCTTCTGCAGAACACCCGGAATATCAGAAGCCTTCATGGCTGTGCTTTCACCAGGCAGACCATTCACATTCAGGTCGTCATACACACCGGCATACGCCGGCTGTCCGTCCTTCACATGGCGCAACACCCCCGCAGCCTGCATTCTGAAAACAAATGTGCCTGCCCGGACGTTATTATCTCCGGTGACAGGCAGCGTCACCTCCGCCACGCCTGGTGCTGTCCATTCAAGCGAAAATCCCTCAGTACCCTTTCCGTAACTGACCCGGGGAGAAAGCCCCTCACGTCCTGCCGGTGTGGTCAGGGTGGTTTTTCCCAGTAAAACGGTCATCGCCGGCAGTGCGACCGGAATTGCCTGCTCACCGTCACGAACACCGCGGCTCTGTTTAACCTCCAGACCTTCATTTCCCTGTCCGACTTTCCATACCCACGGATTACGGGTGCTGCTCACCGGGCCTTCCAGCTTAAGCTCTCCGCTGAAATCCTCTCCCGGCGTGTTCCAGGCCAGTACACAGGAAGGCAGGAGGCTGGCAGCAAACAGAAACAACGTCACCTTTTTCATTTCTCTTCTCTCCTTATATCCCTGCAACCATCACTGTACTGTAACCGTCACATTCAGCCCTGCCTGCCATGCTGCAGGCGTGCCCTCTGCCGGTAGCCGCAGTTCAAAATCCGATACCGCTGAGGCATATGCCGCAGCCAGATTCATCACCCGACCGTCAGCCAGTACCCCCTGACTGATAACCTGTCCGTTATCCACCGCATTCATGCCATTGCCAAAATTCTGATTCATCAGTAACAGAGAAGAGAGTCGGGCTTTCAGCCCCTGTGGCAACGTTCCTGACTGTACATCCGTCACGCTCTGTCCACTGACCAGTGACATCCCGACCGGTACGGATGCCCCGTCTTCCTGTCTGCCGGCGCTGACGACCATCCCCTGGTTCAGGGTGAAAGAAAGCTGTCCCGACACATTTCCCGTCTCCGGGTCACGCACCGGGACAGAGGCGCGGAAGTGCTGTGCTGAGGTACCATTTCCTTCCGTCACAGTAAAAGGCTGTCCGTTACTGCTGAAGGTAATAAAGGGGGTGAATCCGGGACCACCGCGCTCAGCCACCTCATACAAATGCCCTTCCAGAAACGGCAGGGATCCTTTGTCACGCAAATTAAAAACCAGTTGCCCGTTCTCTGTACGTGCATCTGCAGTATCCACTGCCCAGGTCTGGTCCGGTGAACTTATTTGCCAGGTCCATTTGGGGGCTTCGTCAGTGACAAAACCATTAAACTGAATTTCGCCGCCATCAAGAATATCTGCATGTGGCGCTGCCGAATAAAACAGGGCCACCGAAATAATGGCTGAAAGAAGGGATTTATAATGATGCGTTATTTTCATCTTTATTTTCTCTGTTTTATCCGGACAATACAAATAAAAACAAATCGCTATTATTAAATTTAAAGTGGTCGGCATCAGCATAAGCCTCACAATAAAAAGAGCTCCCACACTGAAATGCCGACCTGTTATCAGAACGTGTCAACAATAAATTGACTGCTCATCACGATAACTTAGTCATAAGTAATTGCTACGTTCAGCGGAGCGCTCCACTGAGTGCTGGCAGCTACAGCCTGATCAAAAGTTGCCACAATAGTCTGACCGTTAGCAATACCCAGTGCATAAGAAGATGCCTTCGCTACCGCACCAGACGCGCTAGTCATTTTATCATAATATCTTTTCGTACCGTGTGCATAATCCTGCAACGCAGGATAGATAAGTTTTACCTGCTGAAATAACTCATCTGTAGATGGCGAACCAAACTTTGCTATAATACTTGATGCCGCGTCAGCCGCAGTAAGACTGCCACCGGAACCGATGTTTTCGGGCAGCCCCCCCTTATAAACTGAGGTGCCGCCAGCATTAAAGCCTAATGAATAGGACTCCGCTTTATTCTGGTCTGTTAGAGCGCCAGCGCCGTTACCCTGGACAGTAACGCCCGCAGCCTGAGCATTGACTCTTATTGTGCCAATTTTTACGCCAGCATCATTTTTCATTGCTAAATCAAAAAATACATCAGGTGAATTATAATTACCTGCAGCAGCGAGAACAGTTACCGGCTTGTGTTCGTAGTCAGTGATAGAAATCAATGGGATTGCACCCAAACCTTCTGTTGGCGTGGTAAACGCTTCATTGGTTTTACCCAGCAGAATCGGTTTATCGCCATTTACAGTAATGGTCAGTTTGGTTCTATTTTCGGTTAGCTCCGTTAATGCATTATTAAATCCATTGATGTCGCTACCAACTGCCCATGACCATTTCTGACGATAATCATCTGCAGTGATACTACCACCGATATTAACCGAACCATTGAAATCACCATTCGTCCAGGCATGTGCCATACCAGATACAGCAGAGGCAGCCACAGCCAGTGCAATCAGAGTCTTTTTCATAAAATAATCACCTTGACATTTCATAAATAATAAACTGAAATCGGCAATCCTTATTTTTCCGGAATTACCGCAAAACTATCCCCTGCGGATTCATTTAATTAACCGCATCTCATTAAACACTGTGTTTAACTCAGAATAGCTTTACGTTATTCCCGTTTAAAAATACGGTAAATCCCTTTACCAATATGACCCGTTCCGGAGTCACGGATGTATTGCATCTGTTGTCGGAGATGAATCCTCAGTCTTCCACCTGCAGCGCTATCTGCAGATTTCCCCGGTAACTGACCGGGACTTCCAGCTCTGCCGGTGCATCCGTTCTTAACTCAACCAGCTTCTGTGCCTCCGGAACGGTTATCACCACATCCTCACCCTGCTGTCGGGCACTGAGTGCCACTCTCTTTCCGTCAACCATCAGGGCCGTCTTCAGGGTGATGCGGGCTTCCCCGTTACCCGGCAGAGTCTGCTTCACCGTGATATACGTCAGGCCACCTGATGCAGCCCTGGACTCTGCGCTGCGGATGGTCAGGCTGCCGGGAAGAGGCGTCGTGTCTCCACTCCGGTACAGCACCGGGTCTGTCGGTGTACGGGTCACCTTCACCACACTGTTACCCACCACCTGACCGTTCACTACTCCCAGATACTGTGTTTTCTCGCTGTATTCAGCGGACAGTGCAGACTGAATACTGAACGCACTTAAAACAAGGGCGGCTGCCATCATTGTTTTCTTCATTTATTACCCCTCTGTTCCGTGTTCCGGAGGGCGGTTATTTTTTATCTGCTTTATCAGGCAAATTAACCGACGAATCAGATACCTTCTCCCCGGAAGACGCTGACGTTTTTTTCTGGTTAATTGTCCAGGTCTGCAGTTCACCGTAATCGTTCAGTGAAGCAACCTTAACCACATTCCCTTTTACCTGTACTTCATCCCCCGGCATGAACATCAGCAGTTTCTGTGCCGTCTCGTTATCCGTGGCAATTCTCTTCCCGTTTCCGTCCAGCAGACTGCCAATCGCAAAAATGTATGGCGTGGTGTTCACCAGCATTATTCTGCCGTCCGGGCGGCTCTGCAGGCTGATGCCCTCTTCAGCCCCCTTGCGCCCCTCCAGCAGGGCCTTCGGACGATAGAACAGCTTCAGCTTCGTGCGCAGCGCCACTGCAATACCGCTGCCCTCCAGAGCCGGCGGAATATCCTGCAGGTTCAGCCAGTACACCGACTCTTTATCCTTCGGCAGATGGTCCGAGGCCATGATGATACGCAGCGTCTGCTGACCATTCGGCTTCACCTTGAAGAAGGACGGCGTCACAACAAAAGTCGGACGGGTGTCCTTCTCCACGATATTGTCCACCCAGGCCTGACCACCAAAGGTGCGCGCCTTATCATTGTTGGTGACCGTGATGGTCAGCGCATCCTTGTCCCCGCGAAAGATATAGCGGGTCTGGTCTGCCGCCAGGGAAGCCATCGCACTCTGACAGGTCATCATCAGCGCCAGTGTCATCCCCAGCGCTTTCGTCACCCGGTTGGTGAAAAACGTCGTTATTGCGTTACGCTTACTCACACGTAATCTCCTGTAGTTTCTCAGTATCCTGCAGTTTCGCCGCAGGTATCCGGCACTGCCCCAGGGTGATATCACCCGGCGCATCCACCGCGTTAATCATCAGCACACCATTGTTGGCCACAAAGCCCAGTGGCGTGTTCTTACTGTCCCGCGCCCAGGTTCCACCCGGTACAAACTCACCGTTACGCTGCTTCACCTGCAGCAGGTAACGCTTAACTTTCAGGGCATCAAACGGCATCCAGACCACCGCCTTGTCCGTCGGCACCACCTTCTGACTGGTGTTCGTCAGTTCTGTGCTCAGCGGCAGTGTGCCCGCATCAATCGTCACCGTGTTCCAGTCATAGCTGTTCAGCGGCACCACCAGGTTGCCGTCGCTGTCAGTCTCTCCGTTACCGGACGTCACCTTCACTCCGGGGGTATCTTTCACATTCACCACGGCCACGGTATCCCCGGTCGTGCGGCTGAACATAATGTCTTTCGCCGCCGGAACGGCCAGTACCGAACCGCTGACCGAGACAGAACCGCTGGTTCCGCCGGACTGCGTGTGGTTCAGGGCACCACTCAGATAAGCCCGGTCACCACTGTACGACGCATTCAGATAACTGCTCACACCACCACCGCTGTCACGACCACCGCCCAGGCCATAGCTGAAACGGTCATTCAGCGAGCCGGACACACCGGTGCTGAAGCCTGTGCCACCGTCTTTACTCGTACTCACCGACGTACTGCTGCTGTAGCGACGGTCAAACAGTGTGAACGGTACCGATACTGACGCCGATGCAGACCAGTTGTTTCCCCCCCGGGTGTTCCGTGAACCGGACCAGCCCAGGTTAAGACTGACACCCTTAATCTGTGTGCTCAGGGTGCCGGTAATCCCTGTATCCTTACCGTTGTCATCGCTGTACCGGTAACTCCCGGTCGTGGATGCGGGGTAATAGCTCCGTTGCCAGCCGGACACCGACAGACTGAACAGTCCACCCACCGGCTGACTGACACCGGCATTCCATTCATCCTTCGTCCGGCGACCATGATTTGACTGCGACCACAACTCTGTCGGGTCAAAGGAGGACATGTCCTCATATTCCTCACTCTGCCGTGACCAGCTCACCCGCAGTCCGGTGTTCGTCATCTCCAGTTGTTTACTCCAGGATAACTGCACCTTATTTCCGCTGCGGCTGCCGTCACGGTATTTCGCCGTGGCATAAGCCCCGTCAGCAGATACCGCCCCCAGGTACCCCAGACCGGCAACCACACTGGCGCTGACACCCTGCCAGTCCTGGTTAAACACCCCCCCGGTGCGCAGCGTCAGCCCGTCCAGACCGTAACCGTATGACGCTGCAAACACACCACCTTTCAGGTCATTGTCATCGTCAGGCAAACCGGCTGCCACACTGAACTCGTGCTGCCCCGGGCTTAACTGCCCGGCCATCACCGACAGCGGGAAGTTCTGTACCTGCTCGCGCCCGTCTTCACCGGTGATTTTCATGGTCACATCACCACTGGTATACAGCGGTACATCCGTGATGGAGAACGGCCCCGCCGGCACCATCTCCGAATGCAGCAACCGCCCGTTCTGTGTCAGCGTCACCCTCGACGGCCCGTTCGCAATGCCGCTGAACACCGGGGTATACCCCAGATTGCCCGGCTTCATGCTGTTGTTCCGGCTCAGCGACACGCCGTACGTTCCCGTGCTGCCCAGCAGACTGTCCCCGGTGGATGTTTTCCCGACCGCCAGGTCCGCACTCAGTGCGCGGATGGCCCGGGTGGCCGTGAACATGTTTATCGTGGCGGAGTTATCCCCGCTGTCACCGCCGCTGGCCGTGGCAGAAGAGCTCACCACCCAGTGCCCGATATTGGCTTTCAGGTCCGCTGAGCCAAAGGCCGAGGTGTTATTACGACCGGTGTTGGCGTTCGCGTTATAGTTCACGCGAAATGCACTGGTCCCGTAATCCCAGTCCACATTCTCCGGCATCTTCACCAGCCCCTTCTGGGGAATGGACAGCGCCAGACTCTGGGTGGAAACATCAAAATCCACCTTCACTGACGGGGCTTTTGTCAGCACATAGCACTGTCGTGTGGCGTCATATCCCTCACGAAAGTAATCTGCACTGACGTAAATCCCGGCCTTCGTCAGCCATGCCTCTGTCAGACACAGTTCATTACTGTCCTGTGGTGTCACATCCAGTATCTGTTTCCCGGCCTCCTTCCCGTTCAGGGACAGGTCAACCAGATAACGCCCCGGCGCATAGCTGCCGTTCAGGGCTGCCCAGACTTCCGGATTAACCCCGGCACCACCCTGGATAAAGGACATATCCAGTTTTTCACCTGCAATACCTGTGGCACTGGCAAAAGCAGCTGATACGGCAAGCGCAAGTGCGGCCCGACGGAAAAACACGGACGAAACCGACTCTGCGACTGCCTTCTTTCCTGCACACACAATCCTTTTCTCCGTTACTGATACGTGACCACAAAGGTCAGTGCACCCGTGTATTCCCCTGCCTTCACGTTCGCCGGAAACACCGGCTGCGCACGAAAACGGAACTGTCCTTTAGCAGCAAACTCCACCGGGTAATTCACCGAATGACTGTCCTGAGTCAGACGTCCGCGATAATCTGCCTGCGCATCCACCGCCCGCACATCCACGCGAATACCATCACCGGCACCGCGGGTGACCACGCCCCCTGCATCCAGCTGTCCCGGGTTACCAAAATCCAGGGTGGCGACCTGCCCTGCCTTAAAGGCTGAGCAGCCCTGAACCGTGGCACCGGACTCATACAGACGCACAGTGAAGTCACGCGGCGGTACAGACGCCCCCGTGGACTTGCGGTAAGTCCCGAATGTCAGCCGGCCACTGTTGCCGGTGCTGTCCGCATCCACCACCACATGACAGGCCGAAGCCACCACGTCAGCACTGAATACGGTTTTCTGAACAGCGGCGTGAGAAACCCCGCCCCCTGCCAGAAGCAGAAGTACTGAAAGCGATAAATTTTTCATGCAACTGTTATCCCGTATATGGAATACCGGCTTCTGATATATAAAAAGGAACCAGCCTGTTTACCGCCTGATGGGTACGCTGAATACGTCCAAGTGCACCAGAGAAATATCCCTGAGAAACCTCATGTCGTTCACAGGCCTCCCTTCGGGTATAACCCAGAACCAGAAAATCCCTCAGCGCATTAAGAACCTTTTCACTGTGAACCGGAGATATTTCAGCTAATAACCAGAACTGGCTCTCTGACATTTTTCCGGGCGACAAAGTATGCCCGTGCTTCTTGCTCAGATACAGGTCACTGCTGTTCATTTACATCTATTCCAGAAACATAACCAGACAAAGAGACGACACAATTTTGAATAACAAAAATGCATTTACACTGATACCGCCCCGTTTCCTGATTGCGAGATTATCACGGTACTTTATTCTGAAAAATGTTATTTTCACGATCTTTATGACTGTTATAAATAATAACAACAACACAAAAAGCCAACCACAAACCACAACAACAACACAAAACACCAAAAACACACAAAAATACAGATAAAAAGATCGTCGTTTTTATTGGTGTCAATATTGAATTCTGAATTAACTTTTTGTGTTAATTTGGATTTTCATCAAAAAACAGATCATGTTTTTTATATAAAAAAATGAATTTAGAATCACAGGAAATATTAAAATGGGAAATTAAAATAACAGAAGGAAATATACGCATAATCATCTGCAGGTTAATAACGTAATCAATAACCAGAAACATTGTAAAAAACATGTTATGTGGTTGATTTTTTATGTGCTTTATAAGAATGAACATAAAAACCTCCCCGCACGAACAACTTGCCCTCTACCCTTCATTTTTGCAGGTGATTAAATACAAGTTGTCATCTAATTAATGTCTACCACCTCCATATCAGAGGCAATCTTGAGGTGTCTTTCTTTTAACTGAATGTGTTCCTAATGAACAAGACACCTTTCTTTTGCAAGTTCACTCCCGAACTCTATAACTACGCAATGAGAGTATTTAGCTTTGCATAATTCATTGCAAACATTTAAACCATATTCAAAATTGAGTACAGCACTAACGGAGCTGGAGACATGCTCGAACAATCTGATTACAGAATCAATGGTTATCGTTCAAACTGAACATTTAAAAATAAAATAGAATGATTTTTTTTAACCATAGTTATTACAACATTCATATTCTTTTCTAAGAAGAAAAATTAATCATTCAGATAAAACTCAATCAGTCATTTCGGTGGGGCGGAGGTTATCAATCAAAGGTTAAACAAAACATAAACAAAATAAGAGCCAAAAATTAGCCGCTTACTTTATAAACCTTAATGTTTTTTGACAGGCGATTATGATGCAGGGATTGATAGCGCATGGCAATCAATAAACCAAAAATCAATTCAAAAAAACTTTCACAGCAGAAAACAAGAACAACAAAAACAATTTGAAATCAATGTGTTATTTTATTCCCTGGTGCGTAAAGAATTAATGACGGGATTACAGAGCAGGGTTAATACCTGTAGCTTGATTAAAAAAAAAAACAAAATTTCTACACAGTTTTGTTTTAATTTTTTTGTTTTCAAACCACAATAATTAATTCCATAGGTAATTATTTCTTGTGATTGTATATATACATTTACAGATGCAATGCAATTATGTATCCCCTGCGTTACAGAAAGGCTTCGTATAGATACAAGCTCCCCTCAAGGAAGGTCTATGAGACGACAATAACTCAGTTCGCCTGGCGCCGATTATTCTGGCCGGTTTTGTAACCTGAGTGTCATTTTCATAGTTGCAGAAATGAGGTCTGTCCGTCTTTTGTAAGACCTCTCTTTTCCTGAGAGGTCAGTGACTGCAAAATGGCATCTAAATCGATCACGGTTTGGCATTCGAATCGATCATGATTTGGCATCCATCTCCGATCACAGTTTGGCATCACAATCGATCACGATTTGGCATGCTTCCGATCATTGACTGGCATCCTGCCAGTCACTCCGGGAATTAACTCTTTTCACCACAGTCTTCATTGCCGTGTTTAAACCAGTGGAGACGGCAATGTCCAGAAAGAGAAAATCCAGGAGCACTATGGAAACCTGTTTTAAGATCCTTCAGCTCGAGTAGGCAGCCTGGCGGCTGCGGCTTGTCATGGCCTGAAATTACCGTTATAAAAACAAACAATATCATTGTCTTTCAGGTAGTTATATGGCCCGTTCAGCTAAACCCCGAAAACGAAAACCCGCCTCTCAAAGAAGCAAACTTCCCCGCTATGTCGTGAAGCTTCACGACGATGACTTCTTTGACGAAGAAGACGCAGAAGTTCTGCGCTTTGATAGTTTTGACGATGCCGTTGAGTGCTGCGCTGACCTGGGTATTCCGTTCTTTGTGGATGCGGGAAACAAAAAGCTGGTCTTCTGGTTTGTTCGTGTTGATGACGAAGGGTATCCTGAAATCGCCCGCTGCACGGAGCGGGAGTTTGCGACCATTCTTGCCGGTATCAGCGCCGGCGGCATGTACTGCCCGGAGTGTGGCACGGTTCACTGGCCGGACGGAGTCCCCCCGCCCTTCTGATGCTTCCCCGTTTTGCCGACATTTTTCAGCAGGGAAACCGCTGGCTTAACTGGCTGGAGAAACAACCGGAAGGTTCAGTGCGTCCGGTGGTCATTGAGTCGGTGACAAAAATCATGGCCTGCGGGACCACGCTGATGGGTTACACACAGTGGTGTTGTTCCTCACCGGACTGTTGCCACACAAAAAAGGTCTGCTTCCGGTGTAAAAGTCGCTCCTGCCCGCACTGCGGGGTGAAGGCTGGCGCACAGTGGATACAGTATCTGCTGAGTCTGGTTCCCGACAGCCCGTGGCAGCATATTGTGTTCACACTTCCCTGCCAGTACTGGTCCCTGATATTCCACAACCGGTGGTTGCTGGCAGAGATGAGCCGTATCGCAGCGAATGTGATACTGGAAATCTGCCGTCAGGCGGACGTGGAGCCGGGGATATTCACGGTGATCCACACATGGGGACGAGACCAGCAGTGGCATCCGCACATACACCTGTCGACAACAGCCGGCGGTGTGACGTCAGCTCACACCTGGAAAAACCTTCATTTTTACGCCCGTAAGGTGATGCGCATGTGGCGTTACCGGATAACGCGATTACTGTCCCGGAAATACCCGGAGCTGGTGATACCGGCTGAGCTGGCAGCAGAGGGAAGCGGCAGACGGGAATGGAATCGCTTCCTGGACACTCACTACCGGCGTGGCTGGAATGTCAACGTATCCCGGGTGATGGATAACGCCACGCATGTGGCGGTGTACTTTGGCTCTTACCTGAAAAAGCCGCCGGTGCCAATGAGCCGTCTGGAACACTATGCCGGTCAGGATGAAATTGGTCTGCGTTACAACAGCCACCGCACAAAACAGGAAGAATACCTGGTGATGACTGGCGATGAGTTCATGGAAAGGTTCTCCTGGCATGTGGCGGATAAGGGGTTCCGTATGGTGAGGTACTACGGTTTCCTGAGTCCGGTGAAGCGCCGGTTACTGGAAGATGTTGTGTACGTCATAACGGAGACGGTGAGAAAGACGGCGATGCAAATCACCTGGAGAGGGATGTATCAGCGGTTACTGAAGGTTGACCCGCTGAAATGCATCCTGTGCGGAAGTCAGATGCGGTTTACGGTGCTGAAGCGGGGATACCGTCTGGCAGAGCTGGTTATGATGCATGAGCCGCTGGCCCGAATGCAGTGTTGCGGCTGAGAGCCGCAGAGGGGAAGTTGCGTCCATTTTACGGGGAACGGAGCAAAAAACCACCATTCATACCCTTTATCAATCAGTGTTATCCTGTTTAATAGTCGTTTCCGTTCATATGGTGCATAAGGAGTGTTGAAGAAATATCCGTTTTGTGGTGTTTTTTAATCTTTTGGGGGTTTTAATTCCTATTGATCAAGAGTTTGAGGGGAAAGTAGTCAGTGTTTTACGCTCAGTCAGGGAAAGTGTGCAATGATAAATGACACGAAAGGAATCGTAGTACATGGGCACCGCGATTCAATATTCAAGGAAAACACAATACAGCAATGTACTTGTACTGTTTCTATTATTATGGCGATTTCAATAAAGGCACTTGCTCGCGCTCTGTCATTTTCTGAAACTCTTCATGCTGCATTTCGATTTTCCTTCTAAGATCATAACTCGCATACCCGTTCTTTTTATGCATATCCATATCTATTTTTGTGACGAGTTCAAACCACAATGTTCGCACTCCCCATGCAGCGTTATGAAACATTTCCGCAACGGCAATAGAGTCTGTATTAACTGCTTCAGTCATGTAGTCGCTAATACGTTCAGCGGTAATTTTCGTTATTTCATCGTAATTCATTTTATCTCCTACAAGATTATTTAATGGAATGCAAAATATCTGGCGTGATAATAATGTTCCAGAATTAATATCTGCAGGCTATGTTAAGTTGTCCCCACACACAATCTACCTGTTTTCTCGTGTGTGCCACAGGCGCAATACATAAATAGTCTGGTCATTAAGTTCGTAACGGATTTCGTACTCGCCAGCAAAAATCCGTCTGACCTCCCTGGGTTCAAACTGAAACAACTGTTCTCCCATACGTGGATGAGTTAACAGAATGACCGGTGCCTGTGTCAGGGACTGTACCGTTCTGGCGGCAGCAGGTTTACTGGCCAGCACCAGAAAATCATATAACCGCGCCAAATCAGAAAGCGCCTTACTGGTCCACTTCAGTTCCATCAGCGTGGCACCGGTAACGGATTGTCAGTACTGAGGCTGTCCGCCCAGGCCTGTACAGCCTGATGGTCGATAACCTGTCCGGATGTCACATCGTCCAGGGCTTCCAGCGTCAGGCGATTACGCTCCTCCTCCTGGGCAAGCCATGCAGAAAGCGCCTGTTTGATAACCCAGCCCCGGGAGCGTTCCAGCCTGGCGGCCATCTGGTCGACTTTATCAGCCATAGGTAATGGCACATGCGCGGTAATTACTTTTGTTGCCTGTGCGGTATTGTTTTTCATTTGCATATCCGATTAGTTGTTAATCATATTTAATCATAGTGATTACTTTCAGACGGAACAAGGCAAATAATGCGCGTCAGCGCATGTAAGGCGGCATACGGTGGTTACATGTAGCACAGGTGTGAAACCGCCGAAGCCCGGCGTAAGCCGGTACGGATTGATAGATTTCACCTTACCCATCCCCAGCCCTGCCAGACCATACCCGCTTTCAGCCATGAGAGAGTTTCTGTGCGCGGTCGGAGTGGTCCCGACGAGGGTTTACCCGAAGCCGGGGCGTATCTCCGCGTTAGCGGGCCGTCAGGGCCGCTTACGAGCGTGTACTCGATACTTCCAGCCAGAACACTGACAGCCATGATGAGGTGTAGTTACAACATTCATAATTAAAAGCGATGTTGTTCCCGCCCTTTGGGCGGGGGC
>OBUY01000290.1_pt1 | contig 23692 bp, 23 predicted proteins | sample 1475781 | NCBI WGS metagenome assembly OBUY01 (sample SAMEA2579912, study PRJEB22360) | human gut metagenome | biome: human gut; feature: human-associated habitat; material: faeces | place: Denmark | collected 2008/2010 | reverse complement strand
TAAAAAAATATAAAAAGGAGTTTGTATGAAAAAAGAAAGAATTGCCCTGGTTTTTGGAACCTTTGCGCCTCTTCATCAAGGGCATATTGACCTGATCCAGCGGGCCAAGCGTCAGTGTGATCGCGTTCGTGTCATCGTATCTGGTTATGAAGGGGACCGTGGCGAAGAAGTGGGCTTGACTTTACAAAAACGCTTCCGTTATATCCGCGAAGCCTTCTCAAATGATGAATTGACCCAAGTCTATAAGCTAGATGAGACAGAACTTCCTCGTTATCCCTTGGGGTGGGAGCCTTGGTTACAAATAGCCCTAGGAACTATCCAGTATCAAACAGAGACGGAAGAGTTGATCTTTTATGTAGGGGAGAAAGCCTACAAGGAAGAGTTGGAAGCTAGAGGGTTTGAAGTTCACTTAGAAGAGCGTCGCTTCGGGATCTCTGCTACCATGATCCGGGAAAATCCAAGCAAATATTGGAAATACATCGCTCAGCCCTTCCGTCGCCAGTTCACGAAAAAAGTTTTGATCATGGGGAGCGCCAGTAACGGTAAAACAACCCTTGCAAAGGACTTGGCTCGCTTTTACGATGCACCTGTTAGTCTTGAATATGCCCGTGAATACCAGATCAAGAACAATGTGCGAGATGATGAGCTCACGCCAAAAGATTACTATTACCTACTCTTAGGACAGTATGATCAAACCTCTAAGCTCATCGATAGTAGTGCCAATCGAGGCCTTGTCATCGCAGATACCAATTCCCTGGTAACCAAGGGTTATTACGATTACTACATGGAGGTCGAAGGCCAAGATACCAGCATGACCGATACCTTCGACAACCTCTTTGTCAGTATTCTCTCCAAAGAAAAATGGGATTTGATCCTCTTTGTCCAGCCGATCGGCTCTTATGTCAATGATGGTTTTCGGGACATGACCATGGCAGATGAAGAGACCCGCACCAGCTTTTCAAATTACCTAGACCAATTGCGTCAGCAATACCTAGGAAACATTCCGACTACTTTCCTCGCATCAGACTACCTAGGCAACTATGAAGAAGCCAAGAAGGTTATTGATGCCATCTACCAAGCCGACTAAGGAGCAGCTTATGAAAAACCTATCTGAAAAATTTGCAACTTTTAGCCAAGACTTTAAAAATGTTCACCGAGAAGCGAAAAAGCAAGGCTTTGTCAATATTATGAAACTCCTATGGAAGGACCTTTTTGTAGGACGTACAGCCTTTCAATGGATCTATCTCCTGCTTCTTTCCAGCGTTCCCTTCTTCTTAGAATGGACCAATCGTACAGGACAGCATGATTGGCTGGGACTGTTTGCCTCTTGGACAGGCATTGTCTGTGTTATTCTGGTTGCTGAAGGACGTGCTAGTAACTACCTCTTTGGAGCAGTAAATTCAGCCATCTACCTCGTTTTAGCCCTCAATAAAAACTTCTATGGGGAAGTTTTGACAACTCTTTATTTCTTCATCATGCAACCGATCGGTCTCTATGTCTGGCTCTCCAATCGGATCAACGATCAAGGTAAGGTCGAAGAATCCCACTTTGAAGCCAAGAAATTGAACTTAATCGAGTGGATGCGCTACTTGGCCTTGTGTGCTTTGATTTGGATCGGTATGGGCTTCGCGTATCAGAGCATCCATAGCGCTCGCCCTTTCCGTGATAGCATTACTGATGCGACCAATGGGGTCGGTCAGCTCCTCATGACCCGCCTTTACCGGGAGCAATGGATCTTCTGGATTGCGACTAACGTCTTTAGTATCTATCTCTGGTGGGATCAGAGTGTTCACATTCAAGGGATGTACTGGGTCTACACGCTCAATAGTTTAGTGGGCTGGTACCAATGGACCAAAGCCCTCAAGAAGGAGGTGGCTTAGATGGCAAGTCTCTCGATTCCAGCAGGAATGACAGAGAAAGAGTATTTTGAGACGGTCGCTAGTGAAGCAGACTTTCTCAAGTGGTACAAGGAGCAAGACCTGCCGGCTTATGAAACCCCAAGTGTCACAGCGGACATGGTAGCCTACTGTTTTGTCGAAGGCCAGCTCAAGCTCTTAGCCATTCGCCGCAAGGCCCACCCTTATCAACACCGCCTTGCCTTGGTTGGGGGCTTTGTCAATAAGGAGGAGGATGCGACCCATGCCTGCATCCGAGAAGTCAAAGAAGAAGTCGGGCTCGATCTTCCAGTTAATAAGGTGGAGCAGCTCATGACAGTTTCCACCCCTGGGCGGGATCCCAGAGGTTGGGTCATTACCATCGCTCATCTGGTCTATCTGCCAGCAGAAGCAGTAAACATGGTCCAAGCAGGAGACGATGCCAAGGAAGTCGTTTTTCTGGATGTCGATTTTAAAAAGTCCCAGTGTTTGCTGGAAGGGAATCCGCTAGCTGCTTCTGATTTTGCCTTTGACCACTATCAAATCATTCAAGAATCCATCAAGCGGATCCAAGGGCGTTTGGACTGGAATCCAACCTTCCTCTATCTGTTAGAGGAGCCTTTCACCGTTTATGAAGCAACCGAATTGGTCAATCTGATCAATCCTGGACGTCCTATCGTTAGCAATAACTTCCTCGTGAAATTCGGAGAATTCGTAGAAGAAGTCGGCGTAAAGCGCGTGCCCAAGAAAAAACCACGCAAGACCTATCGCTTAAAACAGTAGATTGAGCGGGGTTCATTCCGGAAATCTCTCCAGTTACTATTAGTAGCTGGAGGGATTTTTTGTTTTATCAAAAAATATTTAAAAAAATGTCAAAAATAGTTGACATTTTATGTTCGAAATACTATACTATAGTCAAATATATGCGACATTAATTTAATAGGAGGAAACATGAACCGTGTGAAAGAATTCCGCAAGGAATTGGGCATGTCTCAACTCGAACTTGCCAAGGATATCGGTGTCTCTAGGCAAACCATCAACATGATTGAAAACGACAAGTACAATCCTACTCTAGAACTCTGTCTCAATCTCGCTCGTAGTCTTCAAACAGATCTCAACAGTCTCTTTTGGGAAGATGGTTTTTAACAAGAAGGAGAAAGAAATAATGAAAAAAGAAACTCTCACTGAAAAACTTATGAAACGGACCTATGGCATTTCAGGACCACTTGATGAACACAAACAACGCGAGGCTGACCGCATTGGAAATAAAATCTTTATGGTTCTCTTTTACCTCATGATTTTTGGAAATCTCATTCCCTTTGTCCTTGCTTATAAATATCCCCAAATCGTCGCATTTGGATATCCAATCATCATTTTTCTGGTTTCTATGGTTTGTGCTATCTATGTCAGCATTCAAACTAAAAAAACAGGTATTACTGCTATCGACCCTGATATGCTGAGCCAGAAAGAACAAAAACAATTGCGCTACCCTGGTCTTAAAGCTGGTCTAGTCTATGGAGTTTTTATGTTCTTTGGCATGCCACTTCTCAATGTCTTAACGGATGATGGCAAGAACTATTTCAACTCTCTTTTCAATCTAGGTCATTTCACATCAATTCTTTTCGCAGCCTTCTTTTTCGGATTAATGATGCAACTTGTCGTCTGGCTTCGCATTCGAAAAGCCAAAAAAGATCAGGACGACGATTAGGAGGAAACTTATGAAATCATTACAAACTTTAATTCTCAGTCATATTTTGGTCAGCATCTTTGTTACCTTTTTCCTAGTTTATGGTCAAGTTACGCGTCCTTTTCTGATCATCTTCCTTTTAGTTCTTCCAGTCTTGAATAAGGGACAAAGGTTTCAGAAAATCACATCAAAAAAAATACGCCTCTTAAACGCATCTCTCTGCTTTATCCTCGTATCTCTATCACAACTAATTACGAATTATATGGATTGGAGATATCTCCTATTTCTAACCATCTGTATTATTTTTACTCTCATTTATATCTATACTCTCTATCAACTCTTTAAAGAAGACAAACAATGTTTTTAATAGGTCACTACCATGAAAAAAGAAAACAGGACAACTGAATTATTTTGAATTTTCTTTCAGGAACCACGAAGGTTATTAATATGATTCTTCTTAGCACTATACAGTGATAGGGAAATTCTAATTATCTAGAATTATAGTCTTGACGTAAACCACTTGTTTGATGAGTGGTTATGATTGATTTTCAATACTCAGCTCTGGTGCAAAGTGGTATAATAAAAATAATTGAAATCAAAAGGGATAAGACTATGGAAGAAAAAATTATCTTACCACAAAATACGCGACTGATGGGGGCTCTGCTTGGTTTTATCGGAGGGGGCCTTGATGTTTTTTGCCACATGCACTACCGGAGTTTGGTTGCAACACAAACAGGGAATCTCTTGCTTCTCATTGCCGATTGGCACGATCCCAATATGACCAATACCATCATGCGTTTTTCGTCTATCTTCTTTTTCTCGATCGGCTTTCTTGTGGCCTTGCATATCAAGGAATATCGCAAAACAGCCTTTTGGCGAACCAAGATGCTCATCCCCTTATTTGTTGTCACTTTGTTGATTCCTCTGGTATCTTGGATGCCACCTTTTGAGGTTCCCTTTATTGCCTTTGGGACGGGAATGATGATGCTGACCTTTACCGGTACCCTGATTGAAAATCACCCCTATGTGATTTTCATGACGTCAGGAAATTACCGCAAGATGTTGACGGCATTGTATCGTATGGCCCGAGGGAAAGGAGATCTGGTAGAATACCGTCGCCAGGCCATGAACTATGGGATTGTTGTTGGAAGCTTTGTTGCGGGAGCTATTAGCGTAGCCATCCTCATGCATTTCATTCACCAATGGTCCATCTGGCTGATCACAGCCAACCTCTTTTTGATCATGACCTACTATACAGCAAGAGTCAAACAACTCGGCCTACAGACAGATAATCTATAATAGGACCTCACATGAGGTCCTATATAGATTGTAGACAAATTGTTTTTAATATTAAGCAATCTAGGTGATGCAAAAAATTAAACTGATATATACTATTAGGATTGTTCAAATATACACTGAAACTTTCCGCCGTGATAAAAGTGTCTGAAACACAATTGTTTCAGACACTCGGGAGTTTTGAGAGTAAAACAGTTTGGGAAACTGTTTTAGCCTGAGCCCAGAAATTAAAGAGCGAAGAGGCTCAAAACTAAGTCATGGAACTTCTTCGAAGTTCGCTGACGTCCGTACTCACCTAAGGAAAGTTTCTAAGATGACTTTGTCATAATTCTAAACAGGACCTCATGTGAGGTCCTGCTTTTATTATTTCTATGCATTTAATTGTAAGAGTTCTTCAATTTCAGCGAGGGTGCTGGCTTGGGAGATGGCTCCACGGAGTTTGGCTGCACCTGAGGTACCACGGAGGTAGTGAGGAGCAAGGCCACGGAATTCACGAACAGCAATGTGCTCACCTTTGAGATCAATCAAGCGTTTCAAATGTTCGTAGGCAATTTTCATTTTGTCTTCGAAGGTTAAATCAGGCAGGATTTCTCCTGTTTCAAAGTAATGATTGATTTGATTGAAGAGATAAGGATTCCCCATAGCGGCACGACCAATCATGACTGCATCGGCACCAACTTCTTCGATGCGTTGCTTCGCGTCTTGAACCGTCCGGATATCTCCATTAGCAATGAATGGAATCTTGGTTAGAGCTTGGGCAACCTTGTGAAGGGTCTCAAGGTCCGCATGACCCGTATACATTTGCTCCCGGGTCCGTCCATGCATAGCAAGGGCAGAGACACCAGCAGCCTCAGCAGCGAGGGCATTCTCCACGGCTAGAGAAGGGTCGGACCAACCTGTCCGCATTTTGACAGTGAGGGGGATATCAAGGACAGACTGAACCTTGTTGATGATAGAGTAGATCTTGTCTGGATCCTTGAGCCACATAGCCCCGGCTTCGTTTTTGACGATTTTATTAACTGGGCAGCCCATATTGATATCGACGATATCGGTTTTGGTATGTTCTTGGATGAATTCTGCTGCGCGTGCGAGGCTGTCCTCGTCGCTTCCGAAAAGTTGGATCGATACAGGATTTTCGCCTTCATCGATGTGAAGCATATGAAGAGTCTTTTCATTGTTGTACTGGATGCCCTTGTCAGAGACCATTTCCATGACAACAAGCCCTGCCCCCAGTTCTTTTGCAATGGTCCGGAAGGCTGAATTGGTGACGCCAGCCATGGGGGCCAAGACAGTACGGTTAGGGATTTCGACATCCCCAATCATAAATGGTGTATTAAGATTTGTCACGAATGAGTTCCTCCAAGTCCTTTTCGTCAAAGTGGTAGTGGGTTTGGCAGAATTGGCAGGTAATCTCTGCACCGTGATCTTCGTTTTTCATCTCTTCTAGATCACTAGCTGGCAGACTCGCTAAAGCGTTCAAGAAACGCTCACGGCTACAGTCGCACTGGAAGCGAAGTTCTTCTTCAGAGAGGCGTTTGAACGGTTCATCCCCATAGATAGCAGCAAGAAGAGCTTCAATATGGTCTTCCGATTCCAGAAGTGTTGAGATGGCAGGCATTTCCTGGATCCGTTTTTCAAAGCGGGCGATTTCTTCTTCCTTGGCATTTGGCAAGACCTGAAGCAAGAAACCACCAGCCACCTTGACCTTGTCTTCGTCATCCAACAGAACATTAAGTCCAACTGCTGAAGGGGTTTGTTGGCTTTCCGTCAGATAAAAGGCCAGGTCTTCACCGATTTCACCGGTGACAAGAGGGGTCATAGAGTTATAAGGATTTCCAGTGCCATAGTCAGTGATGACTAGAAATTCTCCGTTTCCGACAAATGGCCCAACTAAGACTTCACCTGTCGCAGTCTTCTTGATATCCACTCCAGGATTTTGCACATAACCTTTGACATTTCCAGAGGTATCCGCAACGCTAATAATGGCTCCAAGTGAGCTTGTTCCAAGGATCTTGACCGTAATTTTGGTATCTCCTTTTTCATTTGCCGCCAAGATTTGACTAGCGATGAGGGTACGGCCGAGCGCGACCGTGGAACTTGCTTGCGTTTGATGTTTTTCTTGGGCAGTTCGCACTGTTTCCGTACTATCTAGTACGTAAGCACGAAAAGCACCACTTTCTGAGATTGTTTTAATAATTTTATCCATACCTACTATTTTAGCACAAATCAGCCAAAGTGGGGCTAGGGAGAATTTTGAAAATCAGGAACGTTGCAAGAGGCAGAGAAAATCTAGGGGAGGCGAGTGAATCTTGAAAAAATGCTAAAAATTGCTTATAATAGAGTGTAAGACAAACTTGCAGGTGAGACTCCTGCCCCTAGTTTGAAGAGAGGCATAGATAGGGAACTATCTATAGTATAGGAAAAGAATTATGACATCAGTTGTTGTAGTAGGAACCCAATGGGGTGATGAAGGTAAAGGGAAGATTACAGACTTCCTATCAGCCAATGCAGAAGTCATTGCTCGCTATCAAGGTGGGGACAATGCTGGACACACCATCGTAATCGACGGCAAAAAGTTCAAGTTGCACTTGATTCCTTCTGGTATCTTCTTCCCTGAAAAGATCTCTGTCATCGGAAACGGCGTGGTTATCAACCCTAAATCGTTGGTTAAAGAGTTAGCTTATCTCCATGACGAAGGAGTATCAACGGACAGCCTTCGAATCTCTGACCGTGCCCATGTCATCCTCCCTTACCATATCGAATTGGACCGTCTCCAAGAAGAGTCTAAAGGCGACAATAAAATCGGAACGACCATCAAAGGGATTGGACCAGCCTACATGGACAAGGCTGCGCGTGTGGGAATCCGGATCGCGGATCTCTTGGATCGCGACGTCTTTGCGGAACGTCTTCGCATCAACTTGGAAGAAAAGAACCGTCAATTTACCAAACTCTATGATGCAGAGGCTCTGTCATTTGACGATATCTTTGAAGAATACTATGAATATGGTCAACAAATCAAACAATATGTAACCGATACTTCTGTTATCTTGAACGATGCTTTGGATAACGGCAAGCGCGTGCTCTTTGAAGGAGCCCAAGGGGTTATGTTGGATATCGACCAAGGAACCTATCCATTTGTAACCTCTTCAAACCCAGTCGCAGGTGGGGTGACCATCGGATCAGGTGTCGGCCCAAGCAAGATCGACAAGGTTGTCGGTGTATGTAAAGCCTACACTAGCCGTGTTGGTGATGGCCCATTCCCTACGGAACTCTTCGATGAAGTGGGTGATCGGATCCGTGAAGTCGGCCATGAGTATGGGACAACAACCGGTCGTCCTCGTCGTGTTGGTTGGTTTGACTCAGTTGTCATGCGCCATAGCCGTCGCGTGTCAGGAATTACCAACCTTAGCTTGAACTCGATCGACGTTCTGTCCGGCTTGGATACAGTGAAAATCTGTGTAGCCTACGACTTGGATGGGGAACGCATCGACCACTACCCAGCAAGCTTGGAGCAACTCAAACGTTGCAAACCAATCTATGAAGAATTACCAGGCTGGTCAGAAGACATCACAGGTGTCCGCCACTTGGATGAGCTTCCAGAAAATGCCCGCAACTATGTCCGCCGTGTCGGTGAATTAGTTGGTGTGCGCATTTCAACCTTCTCAGTCGGACCAGATCGTGACCAAACCAATATCCTTGAAAGTGTGTGGTCTAGTTTATAAGCAAATGAAGATAAGAGAGTGGGACAGAAATCGGTCATTCGTTAGAATTCGATTTCATCGTCCCACCTCCGCACAGTTGAGTAGGGCTGTAAAAGCTGATGAAATCAGCGTAGTAGAGCCCACTCAACCACTGCGTTTTGCTCGATAATCCAAAGACAATTGAGAGGCTAGGACTTTTGTCCCAGCCTCTTTTTGAAAGCAGAAAGAGGAAAAAATGTATCAAACGATTTTATTTGACCTAGACGGCACCTTGACCAATTCAGAACTAGGGATTACCAACTCGGTGGCCTATGCCTTAGGAAAATATGGGATTCAAGTGCCAGACAAGAAAGCATTGAGAGTTTTCATCGGTCCGCCCTTGCAGGAGTCTTTTGAGCGCTTTTATGGATTTTCTAAGGAAGAATGTTTAAAGGCCATTGACTACTATCATGAGTATTTTTCCGAAAAAGGCCTTTATGAAAATGAGGTCTATCTAGGCGTTCCTGACTTGCTGGCTTCTCTCAAGCAGGCTGGCAAACAGTTGATTGTAGCTACGTCAAAGCCTGAAGAATTTTCCATTCAAATTCTCAAACACTTTGGTTTGTATGATTATTTTGACTTTGTCGCTGGTGCGACCATGGATAGAAAACGTAGTAAAAAAAGCGATGTTATCCAGTATGCCTTGGAGCAAAATGGGATTACAGATTTGGCGCATACCATCATGATTGGAGACAGGGAGCACGATGTGCTTGGCGCTCAAGCGCAAAAGCTTGATTCTATCGGTGTCCTTTATGGCTTTGGAAGTAGGGAAGAATTGGAAGAAGCCGGCGCCACCTATATTGCTCAAGAAGTTGGCGAAATTGCAGCTTTTATAGGATAACCTTTTCCAAAATATTAAAAGTTGGAACTTTTCTAATCTGCTGAATATTGCTTGATTCAATATTTCTATCGGTGTATACTTACTGTAGGTTAAGTCACACAGATTAAGAGGTGATAATATGAATTTGTCACGATATATATTAAAATATAGTACTGATGATGGTACGTTGTATTTTAATACTAAAACCAATCATTCATTTTTTCTTACGAATGAATTGAATAGAGTAGTCGACAGCAATGATGTGATTAGGAAAGAGTTTCATGCTTATCTTGATAAAAATAAATATTTAAGTGAGGGTGAGTATGAGGTCGAAAAGTATCTATCTAAAATAAGCGATACAGATGCTGAATTATTGGAACTAACAATTTTGACACATGGAGATTGTAATTTTCGGTGTAAGTATTGTTATGAAAAATTTGAAAATATTGCTATGTCAACAGAGACAGAAGATGCCATTGTCCAATTTTTGAAAGAAAAACTTCAGTCCGGGAAGTATAAGTATTTGTCAGTAGGCTGGTTTGGAGGAGAACCACTGTTGGGATATAAAACTATCAAGCGGTTGTCTCCTGTTTTTATAGATTTATGTGAGAAATATCAGATTCATTATCAAAGTGCAATCACTACGAATGGTTATTTATTGACTAAGAATAAGTTTCGATATTTGAATGAAAAATTTAAAGTGACTAGTTACCAGATAACTTTGGATGGAGATGAAGAAAGTCATAATAATCAGAGAGTATTGCAAAACGGTGGGTTGTCGTATAATCGTATATTCGATAATTTGAAAGCAATGCAAGAAAGTAAATTTGATTTTATTTGTGTGATTCGCTTTAATGTAAGTAAAGATAACTATCAAAATGTTAAAGAGTTTTTAACACATGATGGTATCTATTTCAAAGATGATTCCAGATTTAAGATTTCTTATCATAATATTGGAAATTGGGGCAAAGGAGATAGAGATATAAATTACTGCGTTACTTTACTGGATAAAGATGCAAGTTTTGAATTATCTAAGTTAGCTGTAACTTCAGGATATCATATCTCTTCCCCAGAAGTTGTAGTGAATAATAATTATACCTGCTATTCTAATCGAAAAAATCATTTTATGTTTAATGTAAGAGGAATTGTTCAATCATGTACAGTTGCTTTATATGAACCTCAAAATATTTTCGGTAACATTAATAAAGGTTTTGTGAATTACAGTAAACTGAATGATTGGGTTATTCGGCTTGATGCAAGTTGCAAAGAGTGCCCATTTGTTTTAATCTGTAAATCTGGCTATTGTCCGATGGCCAAGCGAATTACGAAGACAAATTCACGCTATCTATGTAAAAGTGTGAAGGAAAAAATTCGTAAAAATTTAGCACTTTTCGCTTTGTCAAAATCTTATAATGACATTTTAGATGTGGACTAGAAAGGAAGATATCATGAAGGTTAAAGTGAATAACAAATTCGATGACAAAATGAATGCTAAACCTAGAGTATTTAACTATAATTGTGATTGTAAATAATCACGATTTTAAATAAATTAGAGAATAGGGTTGTGCTAGCCCTCTATTTTGATGGATGATAATTATGAGAAATATTTATAAGTACATTGATAAGAAGTATCTTTTTCCTATTTTTTTAGGGCGTATTGTGAATAGTGGTTTGGTGTTGGCGCAACCTCTGATTTTAACGAAGGCCTTGAAGTTAGATCAAGACGGCCTTTCTTATGGAAAAATTCTCAATTTTGTTTTATTTGGTTTGTCTGTCTATCTTGTTATTTATAGTCTGATGCTGTTTTCAAACTATTCGCACAATATATTCCGAAGAGAAATCAACAAAAGTGTCCGTGCCCTTTTATTTAAGAAAGTCATATTGAATCCTAAATTTTCCAATGATGAAAAAGTTAGTCTGCTAACTCAAGATATGGAATATGTGGGCGATAATTATTTGGAAAATATAAATGTTATGGTGAGTTGGGGATTTGTCGCCCTTGTTACAGCCATTTATATTGTTTCACAAAATTTTCTCTTAGGACTTATTTTTGTCATTTTTACGATTATGAGACCTATTCCTCAGTTCATCATGAATCGTCGTTTACAAGATTCGGGAGACAGCTGGTCCAAGCTTAGAACGAAATTACATGGGCTTGTCTCGGATAGTATGCAAGGCAGCCAAACCTTACGGATTAATCAGGCCATGAGGCTGAATGAAGAGCGCGTGAATGATTTAAACGGAGAATATCAAAAAGCCATCCAAAGATTTTGTTTCACACATAATATTATTTTTTTCTTTAATGGATTTATGGTCTTTTTTAGTCAGGTTGTTCCTCTTGCTTTAGGCTTTTATTTGAGTTTACAGGGAAATTCTATTTCTATTACAAGCCTCATCTCTATGTATGTTGCTGCGGGGATGCTGGTAGAACCGATCCAAACTCTGATGTACAGTGCAGCCAATCTCCAAGGTGCCTTGCCGACTGCGAACCGCCTGTTTAAGATTATCGAGGAAGAACCTGATTTCGAAGAGACAAAGGATCAATTTGTTGAAAATCTCGAATCGTTGCGCTTAAATCATATTTCAAAAAGTTTTGCTGAACGTCAGCTTTTTTCTGATTTGACGGCGACGATTTCAGTAGGTCAGAAGGTCTTAATCAAAGGACCGAGCGGGTCTGGAAAGACGACTCTTTTTCGCTTGATTTTAGGAGAAGAAGTATGTGATGAGGGTGACATTTTCGTTCAGTATGATGGAAATCAAATAACGAGTCATTTCCAAGGGAATATCGGTTTAATTAGCCAGCATCCCTTCCTGTTTAACGATACTATCCGCTATAATCTAACTTTTGGTCAGCCTTTTCAGGACCATGAATTATTGGAGGTATTGGACCGAGTTGGCTTAATAGATGAATTTCAGGATATTTTGAATGTAGAAATTCATAATAATGGTGAAAACATTTCAGGAGGTCAGCGTGTCAGATTAGAGTTGGCTCGTTTTCTCTTACGCGAGAAGGATATTTTATTAGCGGACGAAGTGACATCAGCTTTGGACGAAAAAAATAGTCGTCTGGTTAGAGACCTAATCTTTTCTTTGCCGATCACGGTACTAGAAATAGCCCATCATATTGATGAAGAAGAGCGCTATGACCAAATCCTTGAGTTACGTAAAGGATGAGCGATGCCACAATAGTTGGTTCTGCGACAAAGCGGATAGTAGTAAGCCAGCAATTTGTCAGATATTTTTGAGATTCTAAGTGGTGATATTTCCAAAATCATCAATACTCAGAGAACTTAAGCTTTATTTAAGATAGGCCAGCTATACTAGAAGCATAAACAAAGACCTCCTAACTTTGTTTAAACCTCCTAAACTTTTTCATAATAATCTCCCATAAGAGTCGCCCAATCGGCGGCTTTTTTTGTGAGTCGTAAGCTGCCTATGGTATAATGAACAAAGAAACTAAAAGGAAGAAGGAAGAGATGGACTACACGATAGAGGAAAAAGCGATGTTTATGAGGGAAGCCCTGAAGGAGGCGGAGATTGCCCTCGCCAATGATGAAATACCGATTGGCTGTGTCTTGGTCAAGGATGGTCAGATTATCGGGCGTGGACATAATGCGCGTGAGGAGCTGCAGCGGGCGGTCATGCATGCGGAAATCATGGCGATCGAGGAGGCCAATCAGCGTGAAAATAGCTGGCGCCTGCTGGATACGACGCTTTTTGTCACGATTGAGCCCTGTGTCATGTGTAGTGGTGCCATTGGTCTAGCTCGGATTCCCCAGGTGATTTACGGGGCGACCAATCAGAAGTTCGGTGGAGCAGGTAGTCTCTACGACATTTTGGCAGATGAACGCCTCAATCACCGAGTCGAAGTAGAAACAGGAATCTTGGAAGCAGAATGTGCAGCCATCATGCAGACCTTCTTCCGCCAAGGTCGAGAACGAAAAAAACAAGCCAAACTCGCAGCCAAGGCCGAAACACAAGAATAAAAACCGGGCCTTTGCAAATCCAACAATTTATGATATAATACCTATCGGAGCAACAGTTCTGCGTGAAGCGGGTCAGGGGAGGAATCCAGCAGCCCTAAGCGAAGTGAACTGTGTGCTCTTTTCTATTGCTCTTGATGAGTCAAGTCCAAGGGACGCAGATGAGTTTAGAGATATTGATCCTGAGGAGCGAAGCGACGTGAGGGCTATCACTCACCAGAGTCATGTAGAAATGACTTTCATATTCAAAGAATAAAAGAGAAAAAATAGAGTTTCGTGAGAAGCTTCTTTTTTGATTTTCTAGCCCAAAATAGGGCAAATATGCAAACGATTGCTATTGCGTCGTTGCTTGATTTATGAAAATTCAAAATTTAATACATGAAAACGTTTTAAAGATCTATTTCCCTTGATTAAATCCGTGTAAAGCGATATCATAGAGAAGAACAAAATTTGGAGGAATAACATGTCTCATATTACATTTGACTATTCAAAAACTTTAGAAAAATTTATTGCCCCACATGAAGTGGAATACATGCAAGCGCAAGTTACAGCTGCAGATGAAATGATCCGCAAAGGGACTGGTGCTGGTAGCGACTTTTTGGGTTGGTTGGACCTTCCTGAAAACTACGACCGTGAAGAATTTGACCGCATCTTAAAAGCTGCTGAACAAATCAAATCAAACAGCGATGTTTTGGTAGTGATCGGTATCGGTGGGTCATACCTTGGAGCGAAAGCTGCGATTGACTTCTTGAACCACCACTTTGCAAACTTACTAACCAAAGAAGAACGTAAAGCGCCACAAATCCTTTATGCTGGAAACTCAATCTCATCTACCTACCTTGCTGACTTGGTAGAGTACGTTTCAGACAAAGACTTCTCAGTGAACGTGATTTCTAAATCAGGTACAACAACTGAGCCAGCTATCGCTTTCCGTGTCTTCAAAGAACTCTTGGTGAAGAAATATGGTCAAGAAGAAGCCAATAAACGGATCTACGCAACAACTGACCGTGCCAAAGGTGCTGTAAAAGTGGAAGCAGATGCGAATGGTTGGGAAACATTTGTGGTTCCAGATGATATCGGTGGACGCTTCTCAGTCTTGACAGCAGTTGGATTGCTTCCAATCGCTGCATCAGGTGCAGACATTAAAGCCCTTATGGAAGGTGCTAACGCAGCTCGTAAAGATTACACTTCAGATAAACTTTCTGAAAATGAAGCTTACCAATACGCAGCAGTTCGGAACATCCTTTACCGTAAAGGTTATGCAACTGAAATCTTGGTTAACTACGAACCATCTCTTCAATACTTCTCAGAATGGTGGAAACAATTGGCTGGTGAGTCAGAAGGAAAAGACCAAAAAGGGATTTATCCAACTTCAGCTAACTTCTCAACAGACTTGCACTCACTTGGACAATTTATCCAAGAAGGTGCTCGTATCATGTTTGAAACAGTTGTTCGTATCGATAAACCGCGTAAGAACGTAACCATTCCAACTTTGGAAGAAGATTTGGACGGACTTGGTTACCTTCAAGGTAAAGACGTTGACTTTGTAAACAAAAAAGCAACAGACGGTGTTCTTCTTGCCCACACAGATGGAGATGTGCCAAACATGTATGTAACTCTTCCTGAGCAAGATGCTTTCACTCTTGGCTACACCATCTACTTCTTCGAATTGGCAATCGCCCTTTCAGGTTACTTGAACGCGATCAACCCATTTGACCAACCAGGTGTTGAAGCCTACAAGAAAAATATGTTTGCCCTTCTTGGTAAACCAGGATTTGAAGAACTTGGAGCAGAACTCAACGCTCGTCTTTAATCAATAGACAAAACGATCTCGCAAGAGGTCGTTTTTTTGTATCTATTTCCCAATTTAGTGATGAATTGGCGCCATCAGGTGATTTATGATATAGTAGAAGGAGCATTTTTATACTTTGTTCATCAAATGATTTTCACTCACTGTGATCGTCAAATGAGACAAAGAGAATCAGAAGGAGAGAGTATGACTACAGAAGATAAACAGCCTTTTGCAACAGCGGCAGAGGAGCAGATGCAAGAGACACCACAAGTAGAAGGACAGGTGAGGGGAGTTCAAATGCAGGGCCCTGCTCATTCATTTGAAGAAACAAACCCACAAATGTTTCCGCCTCAATGGTCCTATCCAACTAAGCCAAAACACAAGTGGAAAAACATCGTTCTATTTTCGCTGTTAGCGCTTGTGATTAGTGGACTTTTAGGTGGTGTGAGTGGATATGTTTGGGGACAATCCTCTCAAACAAGTAAGGAGTCGCAACGATTTAAACGTTTAGAACGTGCAAAGACCGAAGCAAATGAAACAAAAGCAGGTTTTGTAACGGATAAAGAAAAGGTTATTTTCACATGGACTTTCAAGGATCTTGGCTTGTTGAGTTACACCAATCGGGAAGGTTATGGTTTGACAGCAGATCAGATCGTGGAAGTCTATGGGTTAGCATCCAGTGTTGATTATAAAAAGAATGCAATGGAGCTTATTTGGAATGACTCAAAAGCTTCTGAACATCAGAATTTGAGAATGAGATTTGACGAAGTCGATGGCAATTATTATTTAAAAAGTGTGTCCGTGACGGAATTAGATGAGTTGGATGAGCATAAAAATCCAGAGGATGATGATAGCGACGATGTCTCGAGCAATCGCGCCTTGACTAAAAAGGAATTTCGAAGTCTGAAAAAAGGAAACAAGCAGACAGGGCAAGGTGGGACAAGCTTATCTGAGTTTTTGAAAAAACATCGAAAAACCGTCGAAATTGGGACAGAGCGTAAAATAACTGCTAATGGGGAAACATTTAAGTCTACACGTGTAGTGGCTACTGTACTCTGTGAGGTTGACGGGGATTTTAAAGTTTTGAAATTTTTAGCACAGCCTGATGGAGAATTTCGCTATATTGGTGCGGAACTAAATTAAGAGGAGGATAGAAGAGAGATGAGTATAAATCAAACACAGGTACCCTTTGGTGTACCAGTAAATCCTGGCCCTCAAAAAAGCGGAAAGGGCTTGTTCATTGGATGTGTGATTGGTTCAATTGTTTTAGGGTTGGTGATTGGTCTTATTTTTGGCCATTCTTTTGGTGTGGATGCTGTAACCAAGAAAGCTTATCCCCGTTTACATACCACTGCAGATACGACAGCTTCAAAACGCGATATATCTGCTCGCTATATAGACCCAAAAGAGACAGCATTTGATTGGGATATTTCAGATCTCGGAGGCTTGAAATTTGCCACCTACGATGACAAAGGGAATGCGATGTCTATCGAAGAGGTCGTGAAGAAATATGGGAAAGCCTTAAAAGGCACATTTAATGGAACAACTGCTCAGTTAGAATGGGGCGAACTCGAAAGGGACGATGCAGATGAAGAAAGCACCGATTATAAGACTGCTAGCGAGATGAATCTGACCTTTATGAAGATTGATGGTCATTATTATCTACGCAATCTATATTTCTCAGAAGATTATGACACAGCGGATGCCAATCCGATGGTGGCTGATGATTATGATAAATTGAAGGCGGGGGATCCCAAAACAGGAAAGGATGGAGTATCTTATAAAGAAGTGCTTAGTAGTAATACCCCATCCTCTATTTCGATAAGAGCTGATCAGGACTATAAAACCAAGGTCATAACGAATGAAATGGAAATCCGTTTTAAGTCATCTGGTTCAGATGAAGATGAATACAAATTAAAATTTATCCAGCAAGCAGATGGAGATTATCGTTTGGCTTTAAAAGGAGACTCAGACTAGGAAGAAAATAGGGCTACAAAAAGGAAGAGTCCTTATATTCTCGTTTGTATCCTAACGACTTCGCAAGAGGTCGTTTTTTATTCACAAAACAGTTTTATAAATTTTTCCCTTGGATCCAATTATAAAAAATAATAAGTAGTTTTTAATCTCTATCATTTGGTAATCTCATTGCTAAACTACTGATAATATTGGGTTTCTAGAGGAAGAAAAGTTGATGACATGGATTTTATACTCAAAGCCTTTAATATAAAAAGTTATTTGAACATAAAAGTTGTTATTTGTCGTTTCATACTATAAAATGTAAAACAAATGAAAATGATTGAAAAAGGAATGAAAATTATGAAAAAGAAAGAATGTCGCTAAATTCTTGTTACTTTCGTCTTTGCTTGGTGGAATGGCTATTGCTCACCCAGTATCTGCAAATACAAAATCTGCGATTTATGAATACAAAAATGCTCAACTAGACCTTGTTTAAAAACCAACATATGAGGGTTTCGAATCGGATCAACTTCACCAAGTACAACGAGCCCTTCTTCAAGTTCAAGTAGCTCATCGAGCTCATCTTCAAGCACCTCAAGTTCGACTTCTTCATCGAGCTCAAGTTCTTCTAGTTCTTCCTCAAATTCAAGCGACTCAAGCAAATCTGTCGTTGGCCGCTTATTGCCAAAAACAGGTCAAGAAACAGGCGTTGTTTTAGCAACATTGGGCTTGCTCTCGCTTGCAGGGCTTGCGATTGTCTCCCTTCGCAAGAAGTTCTAAGATCAGTTTCTAAAAGGTCGGATATCTCTCCGATCTTTTTTAGTCCATCAAGATAGGAGTTGGTCCTTGCTTGGTTTTATGTTATAGTAGAAGAGAAGAATAAAAAGGAGAAATCGAAATGTCCGAGAAAGATCAAGAACAATTTATGAAACAGACGCCCTTAGAGGGTGCGCCTCAATTTGATGTAGCTGCTCCAGCCTTTGTCCCAAAAGAAGAAGCCGAAGACTTGGAAGTTCCAGAAGTTAGTGGCGTTTCAGCGACGGAGACGAAAGCAATGGAAGAAGAAGCAAACGAGCCAGCTGTGTCTGAAACGGTGGAGCTTCCAAAGGTGGATGAAGCGACTGTTGAAGAAAATCCAGCTGTAGTTGCTGCTCCCCAACCGACTCCTCCATTCCAGCCTGCGCCTGAAGCTCCTCAGAACACAGTAGCGGAACCAGTTGGTCCACAAACAGCTACAAGTCCTAGCATGCAGATTCCGCAAGCTCCTCTTCCTCCTGTTGCAAAACCGATGGATACTGCAGACAAGAAGGCGATTCGTTTTGCCCTTGGGATTTTAGTTGGGATTCTTATCGGTGGTGTCAGCGGCTATTTGATTGGTCATGCTAGCCCTAGCACATCGCCATCCAGAAAGCACACTTCTTGGTCAGGTAACCAGTATGCTTCTTCTTACAATATTGATTTGGCCCAATTGACCACAGAAGATGAGGAAGCCGATTTTAGCTGGGAACAATCTGATATTGAGCAACTTCAGTTTTTGACTGGAAAGGATGATGGGGAGACTCCTGAGGAAATGGTCGACGCTTATGGAAAGGCTAGTTCTGTTCAATTTGATAGTGGAGAATTGAAATTATTCTGGGATGATAGCTCTTATAATAAAGAGGTCAAAGCAACCTACTCTAAGAAAGGAAAAGAATTTCAGCTTGTCAAATTTGAATTTAATCAATTTGGGAAAAATCTTAGCGTCGAGGATAACTTCGCAGATGGGTTCAAAGTTGGAAATAGTAAGACCGGTGCTGGAGGGACCTCTTACAAAGAGCTTTTAGAAAAATACGGTGATGCAGTCAATCTGACGGTGAGTTCATCTGATGATTCAGACGAGATAGAATTGGTCATGGACTTCCAAAAGAAAAATGGGGACTATGTAGATTTGACCTTTATTCGTCAAGAAAATGGAGATTTCCTCTTGAGTAGTAAGGACAGCGACTAAATCAATGAATAAAAGAAAGAGGCAAGCGCCTCTTTTTTGGGATAAGACAAGACAAATGCGCTAATTTTCTATACAATAGAAGGAGTTTGAATAGAAAGAGCATAAAGGATGGAAGAAATTAAAAAGTGGATAGAACATCATAAGCGGATCCTCCAAAAAGCTGCAGGGGCTTTGCTAGCTTTTGTCGTTGGGGCTTGCTTGGTGTTTATGATTCATCCGGTTAAAACCTTACCAAAAGACCGTTTGCTGAGCTTATCTCGCATGCACGAAGACAGCCAGAAATTTGTTGCTTCTTCTTCAAAAGAGCCGGCTCTAGAAGACTTGCTGTCATTAGAGCTTGCAAGGGGAGAAGAAAAGGTACAAAAAAATTGGGTGACTTTGTCTGCATTCGTCAAAAAATTTGGAAAAGCATCGAGCTTTACACAAGAAGATACTAGTTTTGGAGCACAAGTCCAGTTAGGCTATGGGGCTTCTGTGAAGGGGCTCTATCCTTATACCATAGAATTTCAAAAGCAGGATGATGATTTTTATTTGAGCTCGATTCAAGGCTTTGCACCCAAGTCGTCTCACTATCAGAGCAAAAAGAATTTAAAATTGGCAGATTTTACAGGCTATAAGACTTTGGATGGAAAAAAGGAAAAGGGGACGTCCGTAGAAGAAGTCTTGAAAAAATCAGGTCTTCCCAATTCTCTTAGTTTGACTTCTGCAAAGGACAAGCAAGTCTTAGCCTTGTCTTATCAGGTGACAGATGGACTGGTCTCTTTGACCTTTGAACGTGACCAGAGTGGTCAGTATCATTTGACGAAGAAGGGGTGAAGCAAATGATCGAGTGGATGAAAAAGAAACAAAAAGAACTCTTGCTGCCGTTTTTGTGTTTTGTTTTAGGGCTGTTACTTGCGATTGCAAGGATCCAGGTGCAAGAGCAGGGAACCGATACCAAGGAGGACCAAACGCTTTCCCATTTTCAACCAAAGGATTACAAGAATTTGGTAAGTAACGATCAAGAAATCAAGCAGTTTCAATGGACCATCGAAGCTGTGGCGAATTTGAAAGTCCGTCTTAAGCAGAGTCAGCAACCGGGAACCCGCTTGGAGACAGTTGTGACTGAATGGGGAAAAGCCCAAAAGGTTCGCTACACAAAGACAGATCAAGGGGAACAAACCGTTCTCGTCTTAACCTATGCGGCTAAGCAAACCGATCAGGGCAAGAAAAGTGTGAGCTTGTGGTTTGAAGAAGAGAAAGACCAGGGGTATCGCTTGACGATGGTGGATGCGACGAATTTGTTGGACGCAAAAGAAAAGACAAGCAGTGAGAAAGAAATCACTACTGAAAAAGAGAAAAAAGGTACAGAATTCGCCCAGCTTATTCAGGAACTAGGAAATCCTCAACGCTTAGTTTGGGGGGAAGTGTCAGATGGCAGAATGGGCTATCACGCGACTTACCAGATACCAGGTCAGTCAGAAGTGGTGATGGAATTCAAGAAAAAAGGCAAGAAATTAGTGTTGGTATAAGAAGGGAGACATCATTGGACGATCAAAGGATAGACATCAAGGCAGCTTCGTCTCACCAGGGTGGGAGTCGCTTGATTTCAGAAGCCGATCTGGCTTCAATAGGGATGGACAATCATCAGGATACTAGAAGCCATTCAGATACGATGGAGTCTTCCCCTTCTTCCTCAAAAGAGGGGATTGGTTCGCTTTTGCGATTTTTTGGGTGGTTCGCCTTGTTTATGGCTTTTGTGTTTGTGCTTCAAAACGAAGTTAATAAAAACTCTTCTTCATCTTCTTCGAGTGAGGGGATCAATGGTTTATCACGTGATAGTATCAGAACGGAATATCTGACCAGTGAAAATAGTTCTTATATCGCCTCAGCTAATGAATTTCAATTTCAGCCAACCTATGAAAAGGCCATGTCTCTCATTCCTAATTTTGCAGTGGAAGAAAAAAAGACCTCTTTTGGGACGGTAGACCCACAAGATGTCGTTGCAGCATTAGGTAAAGCAAGGAGTGGGGAAGCAAAGTATAGTGATAGCAGCTCCAGTCCCTTTTTGCTGACCTTAGATTACCAATCAAAGGATGCAGATGGGAAGGTTCTTCTTGAAAAAACAGGTGCCTTTTACAGGATCTCTTTTTTAAGTTTGAAACACTTAAAAAGTGACCGATTTGTGAATAAGAACGGGAGCTTGACGAAGGACGATTTTACCACTATCAAGGTCGGAATGCCTTATTTAGACCTACTCAATACGGTAGGGATTCCAGATGAAATAGATGTGTCTGGACTTCTAGGTTACGGGGAAGCACCTTCCTTTACCTATCGATTATCGGATTCTCAAACGGTTCAAATCCATTTTGATAGCCGGCAAACCATCAAGGATATCAAATCGAAAGAGGAAGCGACCACACCAGCTTCTTCTACATCTACAGCACAGTAAAAAAGTCAGCCCGAAGCATTTTAAATAAAAGGAGAGGACAATGGGGAATAAAGACTGGTCGCATCTACGAAATGAGCACCAGAATCGGTTTTCGAAAGGCCAACCGAAAGAAGCACCCTTAGAAAAGGGAGGTTCTGAGAAGCTAAAAGATACGCTCGCAAAAGAGCCAGAAGTGGTAGAAGTCCCTGCTTTTCAGGAAGAGGTGAAACAAGAAGAGGAACGAAAAGACGAACCAGCGATTGGTGTGAAGGAGGATTCGTATGATCCGAAGGAAGCGTCACTTGCTACACCTGAAGAAGAACCAGCTCAGGTCGTTCTTGCTACACAACTAACAACAGAAGCAAGATCAGAAACACCAGCACAAGATACAATAGGGCAGTCTCCCTCAGTCGAGAAAAAAGTAGAGCACCAGGGTGGGAGCCGCTTGATTTCAGAGGCTGACCTTGCTTCAATAGGGGGGAGCAGGCATTCAGAACCAAGACAAACGGTACTAGACCCCCAATCGGATAGGACGAAAACCTACTCTCCTTCCTCTAAGAGTGAAGGGTCTTCGCTGGCAGCCTTTTTTGGTTTATTGGCCATGCTGGGATTAATTGCCTATCTGGCTTCAGGAGGTATTCATAGTTCTTCTACTACTAGTGAATATGGAAGCACTAGCTTGTCTTATGGAACTAGAAAGGAAACCTTGAGAGGTGGTACGAGTAGCTTGATTGCTCCGGAGAGGGAATTTCAGTTTCAAGTGACCTATGAGAAGGCCATTTCCCTGATTCCTGGTTTAAGTGAGGGGGATCAAGGTCGTCATTATTCAACTTCTCTGTCTCCACAGGAAGTGGTAGCTGTACTGGGGAAGGCTAGCAGTGGGGAAGAAACCTACCAAGAAGGTGGTGTCAGTCCTTTTATGACACAATTGGAGTATCAGTCTGAAGGCTCTCCTTCTTCCGTAACCGTTTTACTTTCAAATATTGGTGTTGATCGTTTATCTTCTCTTGATTTTAAAAACTTAAACAGTGAGCGATTAGCCAATAAAAATGGCAGTTTGAACAGAGAGGATTTTGCGAATATTACAGTCGGAACCAGCTATTCAGATCTTGTGAATACAGTAGGAATTCCTAGCAGTGTTTCTTGGTCGAGTATGATGGGTTCAGAGTCCTTCTTAACCTTTTACTATAAGCTTTCTGATTCGCGCTCCGTCATTATTCACTTTGGCAGCAATCGTACCATCAGTGAAATCAAGGGTCTAGAAGATCCAGCGACATCAACTTCCACGTCGCCTTAGGTGTTCATCTCACTAGGATTGTGGTATAATATGGATACCTTTAATTGAAATGAATGGAGAATCTTATGACAGCACAAAAAATGTCTGCTCAAGAAATTATCGCTTTTATTGGAAATGCAGAAAAGAAAACAAATGTGAAAGTAACCTTTGAAGGAGAATTGGCAACAGCTGTTCCAGCTTCTGTTACCAAGCTTGGCAATGTTTTGTTCGGTGACTGGAAAGATATCGAGCCCCTTCTTGCTAACTTGACAGAGAACAAGGATTATGTGGTAGAACAAGATGGTCGGAATTCAGCTGTTCCATTGCTGGATAAACGCTACCTAAATGCGCGTATCGAACCAGGTGCTATTATCCGTGACCAAGTAACCATCGAAGACAATGCGGTTGTCATGATGGGTGCTGTCATCAATATCGGTGCTGAAATCGGTGCAGGAACCATGATTGATATGGGGGCTATTCTTGGTGGTCGTGCTACTGTTGGTAAAAACAGCCATATTGGTGCGGGTGCCGTTCTTGCGGGAGTCATTGAGCCAGCTTCTGCTGAGCCTGTCCGGATTGGTGACAATGTCTTGGTCGGTGCCAACGCTGTTGTGATTGAAGGAGTTCAAGTTGGAAACGGTTCAGTCGTTGCTGCTGGCGCGATCGTTACTCAAGATGTCCCTGAAAATGTGGTTGTAGCTGGTGTTCCAGCTCGCATCATCAAGGAAATTGACGAAAAAACACAACAAAAAACAGCACTTGAAGACGCTTTGCGCAATTTGTAAGATAGAAATGAGAGTGGAACAGAAATCGGTAATTCGTTAGAATTCGATTTCGTCGTCCCACCTCCGCACAGTTGAGTAGGGCTGTA
>OBUY01000283.1_pt1 | contig 24017 bp, 20 predicted proteins | sample 1475781 | NCBI WGS metagenome assembly OBUY01 (sample SAMEA2579912, study PRJEB22360) | human gut metagenome | biome: human gut; feature: human-associated habitat; material: faeces | place: Denmark | collected 2008/2010 | reverse complement strand
GGTACTACGGTGTAGAGCGCAAAGAAGCGTATATCCGCAGCGAAAAGTATCTTAAACAGCTCGATCTATGGGGGAAACGCAACGAACGTGCGCGTATGTTATCGGGCGGGATGAAACGCCGTTTAATGATTGCCCGTGCGTTAATGCATGAACCTAAACTACTGATTCTCGACGAGCCAACGGCAGGCGTGGATATTGAACTTCGCCGCTCAATGTGGGGCTTTTTGAAGGATTTAAACGACAAAGGCACCACCATCATTCTCACCACACACTACCTGGAAGAAGCAGAAATGCTGTGCCGCAATATCGGCATTATTCAACACGGTGAGCTGGTGGAAAATACCTCGATGAAGGCGCTGCTGGCGAAGCTGAAATCAGAAACCTTTATTCTCGATCTCGCACCGAAAAGTCCGTTACCGAAGCTCGATGGCTATCAGTATCGACTGGTCGATACCGCGACGCTGGAAGTTGAAGTGCTGCGTGAGCAGGGGATCAACAGCGTATTTACGCAGTTAAGTGAGCAGGGCATTCAGGTATTAAGTATGCGTAACAAAGCTAACCGTCTGGAAGAGCTGTTTGTTTCACTGGTTAATGAAAAACAAGGAGATCGCGCATGATGCATCTTTACTGGGTGGCGCTAAAAAGCATCTGGGCGAAAGAGATCCATCGCTTTATGCGTATCTGGGTGCAGACGCTGGTGCCGCCAGTCATCACCATGACCCTTTACTTTATTATCTTCGGTAACCTGATTGGTTCGCGTATTGGCGATATGCATGGCTTCAGCTACATGCAGTTCATTGTACCGGGGCTGATCATGATGTCGGTAATCACCAACGCCTACGCTAACGTCGCGTCATCATTTTTTGGTGCCAAATTCCAGCGTAATATTGAAGAGCTGCTGGTAGCGCCGGTTCCGACTCACGTCATTATTGCCGGATATGTCGGCGGTGGCGTGGCGCGTGGTCTGTTTGTTGGCATTCTGGTGACGGCAATTTCACTGTTTTTTGTGCCGTTTCAGGTGCATTCGTGGGTATTTGTCGCTTTAACGCTGGTGCTCACGGCGGTGTTGTTCTCCCTTGCGGGTTTGCTGAACGGCGTGTTTGCCAAAACGTTCGATGACATCAGCCTGGTGCCAACCTTTGTGTTAACGCCACTTACGTATTTGGGCGGGGTCTTTTACTCACTGACTTTGTTGCCGCCGTTCTGGCAAGGGCTGTCGCATCTGAACCCAATCGTTTATATGATCAGTGGTTTCCGCTACGGCTTCCTCGGTATCAATGATGTTCCGCTGGTCACTACCTTCGGTGTACTGGTGGTCTTTATTGTGGCGTTTTATTTGATCTGTTGGTCGCTGATCCAACGTGGACGTGGTTTGCGTAGCTAAGGCTATTTCCTCTCCTCTGGATTTGGGGGAGAGGAGTTTTGACGGCTATCACCCTTTATCAACAATGGTCAGGGTAGACTGATTTTCGGCTAAGGAGGAAGGCGATGTTAGGTTGGGTAATTACCTGTCACGATGACCGTGCGCAAGAGATACTGGATGCGCTGGAGAAAAAACATGGGGCACTTCTTCAGTGCCGGGCCGTGAATTTCTGGCGCGGATTAAGCTCTAATATGCTCAGCCGCATGATGTGCGATGCTCTGCATGAAGCGGACTCTGGTGAAGGTGTCATCTTCTTAACCGATATAGCCGGAGCGCCGCCGTACCGCGTGGCTTCATTATTAAGCCACAAACACTCCCGTTGCGAAGTGATTTCTGGCGTCACGTTACCGTTAATTGAGCAGATGCTGGTCTACCGTGAAATGTTATCCAGCGCAGAGTTTCGCGAGCGTATTGTCGAACTGGGTGCGCCGGAGGTGAGTAGTCTTTGGCACCAGCAACAAAAAAATCCGCCTTTCGTCCTCAAACATAATTTGTATGAGTATTAACCCGCGATTCTGATGACGCTTTTGCTACAATAAAAGCGTTGTTTCACCCTCGGTTATTTTTTCATGTACAAACAAGCTGTTATTCTCCTGCTGATGCTGTTTACCGCAAGTGTCAGTGCCGCGTTACCTGCCCGTTATATGCAAACCATCGAAAATGCTGCGGTCTGGGCGCAAATTGGCGACAAGATGGTGACCGTGGGGAATATTCGGGCCGGACAAATCATTGCCGTGGAGCCCACTGCCGCAAGTTATTACGCATTTAATTTTGGCTTTGGTAAAGGGTTTATCGATAAAGGGCATCTCGAGCCGGTTCAGGGGCGACAAAAAGTTGAAGATGGTTTGGGTGACCTCAACAAGCCGCTGAGTAATCAGAACTTAATAACCTGGAAAGATACGCCGGTCTACAACGCGCCGAGTGCGGGCAGTGCGCCGTTTGGGGTACTGGCGGACAATTTGCGCTACCCAATTTTGCATAAACTGAAAGACAGGTTAAATCAAACCTGGTATCAGGTCCGTATTGGCGATCGACTGGCCTATATCAGTGCGCTGGATGCCCAACCCGATAATGGCCTGCCGGTGCTAACCTATCACCATATTCTGCGCGACGAAGAAAACACCCGTTTTCGCCATACTTCGACGACCACCTCGGTACGCGCTTTCAATAACCAGATGGCCTGGCTGCGCGACAGGGGATACGCGACACTGAGCATGGCGCAACTGGAAGGTTACGTGAAGAATAAGATCAATCTCCCTGCGCGAGCGGTGGTGATTACCTTTGATGATGGCCTAAAGTCGGTGAGCCGCTATGCGTATCCTGTGTTGAAACAATATGGTATGAAGGCGACGGCGTTTATTGTTACCTCGCGCATCAAACGTCACCCGCAGAAGTGGGACCCAAAATCGCTGCAATTTATGAGCGTTTCTGAACTTAACGAAATTCGCGATGTATTTGATTTCCAGTCACATACCCATTTTTTGCATCGGGTGGATGGTTATCGCCGACCCATATTACTGAGCCGTAGTGAGCACAATATTCTGTTTGATTTTGCACGTTCACGCCGCGCTCTGGCGCAATTTAATCCGCATGTCTGGTATCTTTCGTATCCGTTTGGCGGATTTAATGACAAAGCCGTGAAGGCAGCAAAAGAAGCCGGATTTCACCTGGCGGTGACAACCATGAAAGGCAAAGTAAAACCGGGGGATAATCCGTTGTTACTAAAACGACTTTATATCTTAAGAACGGATTCGCTGGAGACGATGTCGCGGCTGGTGAGTAACCAGCCGCAGGGGTGATTATCAGGCAACCTGTACCGGAATCGCTTTCGCGGTACGTTTCATTTCGTTGTCGCCTTCAAAATAGGCGACGTTGGGCCGCCAGGTGCGAGCTTCTTCATCTGGCATGGTAACGAAGCTGGCGATGATGACAATATCGCCGACGCTGGCGCAGTGGGCCGCCGCACCGTTAACGGAAATAATTCTCGAACCGCGTTCTGCCGCGATGGCATAGGTGGAGAAACGCTTGCCGTTGGTCACATTCCAGATATCAATGGCTTCGTTTTCGAGAATACCGGCTGCGTCAAGAAAATCCTGGTCAATGGCGCAAGAACCTTCATAGTGCAGGTCCGCATGAGTCACTTTCACGCGGTGGAGTTTGCCCTGCAGCATCGTGCGAATCATAACTTCTACCTTTCTACCCTGTCGTTAACGAAGCAGGCGATGCCTGCTTTGAGGAAATTCTCACGCAGTATTGCCCGATTTTTGTTTAGTGTCTACTCATCTGACGGCATTTGCATCAGCAGTTTGCGTACCGCGCCGAAGCGTGCCATGTATCGCCTGTAACGAATTGATATTTCTCTGAACGCTGCTCGGTAAACACTAAAGAGGCGGCTGACGACGGCGCGCCTTGACTGGATACTGCCTTCACGCAAGACAACACGGAAGGCAGGGAAGATGGATGCACCGAGTACCACACCGCATGATGCGGTATTTAAACAATTTTTAATGCACGCGGAAACGGCTCGCGACTTTCTGGATATCCATTTGCCAGCCGAGCTACGCGAACTGTGTGACCTCGACACGCTGCATCTTGAGTCGGGGAGTTTTATTGAAGAAAGCCTGAAAGGACACAGCACTGACGTGCTCTATTCCGTGCAAATGCAGGGCAATCCCGGTTATTTGCATGTGGTGATTGAACATCAAAGCAAGCCGGATAAGAAAATGACCTTTCGCATGATGCGTTATTCTATTGCCGCCATGCATCGGCATCTGGAGGCGGATCACGATAAGCTGCCGCTGGTGGTGCCGATTCTGTTTTATCAGGGCGAGGCCACACCTTATCCGCTCTCAATGTGCTGGTTTGATATGTTTTACTCGCCGGAGCTGGCGCGACGCGTTTACAACAACCCTTTCCCGCTGGTGGATATCACCATCACACCGGATGACGAAATCATGCAACATCGGCGGATTGCGATTCTCGAACTACTGCAAAAACATATTCGCCAGCGCGACTTAATGTTATTGCTGGAGCAACTGGTCACGCTGATTGACGAAGGGTACACTAGCGGAAGTCAGTTAGTTGCCATGCAAAACTATATGCTGCAACGCGGTCATACTGAACAAGCGGATTTGTTTTACGGTGTGGTGAGAGACAGGGAAACGGGAGGGGAGTCTATGATGACGCTGGCGCAGTGGTTTGAAGAGAAGGGAATTGAGAAGGGAATGGAGAAAGGAATTGAGAAGGGGATTCAGCAGGGAAGACAGGAAGTAAGTCAGGAATTCGCCCTGCGTCTTCTAAGTAAAGGAATGTCTCGGGAAGACGTTGCAGAGATGGCAAATTTACCTCTTGCTGAGATTGATAAACTGATTAACTAAGTTATCTGCATTATCAGTTTTAGCCAGATAATTGTTATTGTTAACTGACCAGATAATTAAGGGAACATATGGAAATAAAGACACGGAGAGAAACCAGGCAGACGTTGGCGCAGTGGTTTGAAGAGAAGGGATTTCAGAAGGGATATAAAGAGGGACTCCAGAAGGTAAGACAGGAAGTAAGACAGGAATTCGCCCAGCGTCTTCTGAGTAAAGGAATGCTTCGTGAGGATGTTGCAGAGTTGGCAAATTTACCACTTACAGAGATTGATAAGCTAATTAACCTTAACTAAGTTACCTGTGTTATGACAGATGACGTGGCAATTAATAATTGGCGCTATCAGCCGTAGCGCCAGTTAAGTATTACGCCAGTTCGACCATTTTATTGTCGATCAGGCGAGCATCGCCAAGCCAGGCGGCAATCAGAATCACTGCCCGTTTGCTTTTTTCAGTGACTTCCAGCAACGTGTCGGCATCGCGAATCTGAATATCATCGGCGCGGAAGCCTTTTTCATTCAACTCTTGCCCAGCAATGGCGATAATTTCATCGAGATCCCGCTCTCCAGCCTGCAATTTGTCAGCAATCGAACTTAAAACTTTGTACAGACCTGGCGCAATTTTGCGTTGTTCTGCCGTCAGATAACCGTTACGGGAGCTGAGCGCAAGGCCGTCTTTCGCGCGCATAATCGGCACGCCGACAATCTCAATATCAAAGCCCATATCAGCGACCATTTTGCGGATCAGCGCCAGTTGCTGAAAATCCTTTTCTCCGAAGCAGGCGATGTCTGGCTGGACCAGGTTGAACAGCTTGCTGACAATGGTCGACACGCCACGGAAATGTCCCGGGCGGCTGGCGCCTTCCAGCATAGTGGAAAGGCCGGGAACATCAACATAGGTGTGGGTTTCTGTTCCGTTCGGGTAGATCTCTTTTACCGATGGTGCAAAGACCAAATCCACTTTACGCTTGTTTAACTTCTCGCAATCTTCCTGCAAGGTGCGCGGGTAGCGCGCCAGATCTTCCGGGCGGTCGAACTGCATTGGGTTAACGAAAATGCTAACCACCACCACATCGGCGCGGGCTTTGGCTTCGTCGACCAGTTTCATATGACCATCATGCAGGTTACCCATAGTGGGCACCAGTGCCACGCGCTTGCCTTCCATACGCAGGCGGCGAATTTGCTGACGCAGCAGCGGCAGGGTTTCGATAATTAACACAACGTCACTCCTTAATGGAAACTGTGTTCTTCGCCCGGATAAACGCCGGACTCCACTTCAGCCATATACTGCCGCACAGCCGCGCGGATGTCGCCCGTTTCGGCGAGGAAATTTTTGGCGAATTTAGGAATATGACCGCCGGTAATGCCGAATGCGTCGTGCATCACGAGAATTTGCCCGTCAGTGACGTTGCCTGCGCCAATGCCAATAACCGGGATCGCCAGTGCTTCGGTAATACGTTTTGCCAGTTCAACCGGCACGCACTCCAGTACCAGCAGTTGTGCCCCAGCAGCTTCTAAAGCTAATGCATCGCTGAGCAGTCGATCGGCCGCTTCATCGCCGCGCCCCTGGACTTTGTAGCCACCGAAAATATTTACTGACTGTGGGGTTAGGCCTAAATGACCACAAACCGGAACGGCACGTTCGGTCAGCATTTGTACGGTTTCTACCAGCCACTCACCGCCCTCAATTTTGACCATGTTGGCACCGGCACGCATGACAGTCGCGGCGTTTTCAAAGGCTTGTTCTGGTGTGGCATACGCCATAAACGGCAGATCAGCCAGCAGCAGACAGTTTGGCGCACCGCGACGTACAGCAGCAGTGTGGTAGGCGATATCGGCAACGGTAACTGGCAGAGTTGAGTCATGCCCCTGAACCGTCATGCCCAGTGAATCGCCAACCAGCATGACGTTAAGCCCTTCATCGGCAAACAGTTTTGCGAAGCTATAGTCGTAAGCGGTGATGGTCGCGAAACGTTTTTTTTCTTGTTTGCATTTTTGCAATGAAGCAATAGTGGTTGGTTTCATAACGTATCCTGATAAGTAATGTCGTGCTGTCTGGCATTTTATCAGTCACATTGGTGGGGGCAATGATTTATCAATTACAGCACCGCCAGATGATGGCGGTGCGGTTAAACCTGTTACTCGTAGGTGACCTGGAATGTACTGGTAGCCTTAAATCCGCCGGGTTTCACAGTTGCATTACCATCGCGTTTTAATGTTGCCTGAAATTTCAGGTCCTGGGTTGTAGTACGACCGTTGGCATTAGGATAATCTGGGTTATAAATTCCATTGTTTTCTCCAGGATCATCTTCAGCATCGTTATAGCTTGATGTCTCATCATTTGGCTTAAGCGTGAAATTTTGTGAATTTTTGCTGTTGGGTAACCCTTCAATAAGTACTCCGGCACCTTTTGCATCATCGGTTCCTGTCAAAGTATTACCAAGCAACAGAGGATTATTCACTCCTACTACATTAGATTTTAGTTTTGTTTTAATACTGCTTATACGAACACAATTTTGTAGCGAGATCTGAAAATTAACAGGTGTTGCAGAATCTGAGGTGATCTGTCCAACAGTATATTCCCCGAGATTTACGGTTGATCGCGTTACGCTCTCACCCAAAAGGATAGACGTAAAGCATGTTGGCAGTTGGATATTGATGTCTGTTAAATTAAAATTGATTTTTAGCATCTTAGATGCACTTACATTTGGAACCCCTGGCCCTTCATTTGCGAATGAATACAAATAATCACCAGTATGTTTTAATTGCACGTTAGTATTTGGAGCAGGGTTAAAACTGCTGTCGGTATAGAATTCCACCGTGGCATCGTGCAAAAGACCTCCGACTGCTTGATACCTGGAAGTATTACATTGACCTCGTATATAATCACCCGTAATAGAAAATTGTACAGTGTGCCAGCCATCGTCTCCAACGTATATATCTGGAGAGCTTGAGCGAAGTTCATACGACCAGAATCTATTGAGCATTAACGTATAATATAGACCGGTTACATTAGTTTCATATAATCTGTGCCCATCTGCCATTTTTCCTGAGTCAACCATGTTATGCCGGACAGTAATTGGCATACCGCTGGAATTATTTTTTGAAGTACAATATACAAACCCACGGCTACTTGATGTGTCCAGTTCACTCCAATATAATTTTATTTTTGCATTGGTCGGTGTGGTGGATGTTGGATTATAAAATACAATATTGTTTACTCCACCAACCGGATAGGAAAATGATATTAGTTTATCGCCTGATGGGCCATTAAGGTTTCCTACGCCAGCATCGTCACCGACCATAAAAGTAAGATTTTCAGCATTTACATTATTAATGCTGGCTGTGATAATCCATAAAAAAAGAAAGTATCGGAACGCTGACTTCATCTTATCACTCCTTTGAAAAAATAATATTTGTAGATGCGTTATGTCTGGCATTTATTGATAATAAATATCAACTAATACATTGCTGGTGACAAATCCTGCACCAACGGGAAGTAACGGATCAATTTTTTGCATTCGTGTATAAAATTGCCACGATGAATTATTCATGTTTGCAGAGGCAACTGGCCAGACTGTGCGAAACTGCCCTGTTGGTGACAGCACATTCACTGTGTCCGATGACTGATTATTTTGGCTAAAAATCACGATTCCTACATTTTGTGCACCGCCGACATGATTATTGGCGAATATCTGTTGGCTACCAGTGGCCATTACACCACTGACAGGTTTAAATTCTATATGCAACTGGCTTGATGTTGTGCCAGCGGAGGGGCAATCTTTTACTGTCACAGTAAAGGTCTTTCCGCCTGGATAATTATCTTCCGCACTAACATTACTGGCAAAATATCCCACTCCAACAGTGCCAAGGTTAACCAACCCCTGGTTGCTGATTTCGCTTTGACAAGTTCTGTTTTCAACAGTGGTCATAACGTTTAGGCCAATGTTATCCGTGATGGCTATAGAAAACGTGCTGAATAATAATAAGCTCAGAGTAATGCTTGCAAATATCCCATAATGTAATGATTTCATCTGCATTATTATTATCCTTTTATTCGTAGGTGAAATTGAATGTCGCAAGTGCTTTAAAATTACCTGCTCTTCCTGAACCTGGTCGGGTTTCGCGAAGTGCTACCGTCATCTCAAGTTCCGGTTTTGTTAATCCCTCTCCCCAGGAAATCTTTTTAGAACCATCTGGGGGAATAAATTCAGTGTCAGAGGCATTTCGAAGTTTAATCCCCATAGCAATATATTCTGTGGTGGATGAATTATCTGAAGTTAATGGAGAAATTAAATAGGGTAACTCTACTGAAGGATTCCCTGCCAGCGATGTCGTAATCTTGCCTATGTTACCATCACAATTAGCGACCAGTTTAAAGTCGGCTTGTGCTTCTGGCATCTTGTTTATGATTTTATCCAGAGCAACATTTAATATCCGTAGCGTGTACTGATTATTGCCATCAGCGGTGACGCGTGTCCCTTCCAGAGTGATATTACATGTCGTGCCTTTGATTGTGGCAACAAAATCAACATTAATATCTTGTGCCAGTGCGCCGGGCAGTAAAAAAATGCCTGCCAGGAGTACTATTTTATACCGTGTGTTTTTTATCATTGTCATCTCTCTTTCGTATTATTGGAGCTGGCAAAGAATATTATTGAGAATAATCGTTTGCTGGATTTTCTCCGATGTCACATTGGGTTGCTGGTACTGCGCAATACAGGTTTTGGGCATGCTGGCTTCCAGCCAGGTGATTTTTATCGTGCCCTGCTGCTGAATACCGCGAACAAATGCCTGCCCGCCCTGCCCAACGTTGCCAATGATTGCATTTGTTTCATCATGAATATCGGCGGCGAAGGGGATACCTTTTCCGTCACTGCGTTTGATATTCATAATCGCAGATTGTCCCTGATTGGTTTCAAAACCAGCAAAGATAACCGAGCCCTGGCGTGGTACGGCAACCGTACTGGTGCTCTTCATTTCGATGTCGTTTTCCAGGTTTTCAGTGTCCAGAGCAATTTTGTTTTCCTGGTATGGTGAAAGAGCACTGGTTACGCCATATCCCCAACGGTCAACGGTATTGTTGCCGTAGTTAATACGCGCCCCTTTTGCACCCGGTGCTTTAACCAAAGCAATGGTGTCATTATCACTGAAACTGTCGTTGCTGAACGTCAGTCCTCCGCTGTGCAACACAAATCCACCATCTGTATTAACGGAGTACTGGCGGTTATTATCGCTGGTAGCAGAGACTGACCCAGCTAGCGTTCCCCATGGCGATTCATAGCTGGCATAACCCCCGATGTTGCTGAGATCTTTGCCGGTTTTATTCATCCCATAACCCGCGTTCACGCTATAGCTCACGCGGTTATCGTTGCTATAACCGCTACTGCTCATGTTGAACTGATTATTACCATCCATATTGGTACTAAGTTGTGTATCAATACTTTGGAAACCGGAATCACGGTGCTCCGTACCCATCAGCTTTTCGATAGGTATCGAAAAGCTGAGGTAAATACTGTTTTCTGTTTGGCTGTACTCATCCCAGGATCGTTGAGCGCTGATACTGTAGCTTCCCCATGAAGCGCTGTTACTGTAGCCGACCGAATAGTTGCTACGGCTCTTACTGCCCCCCCAGTAATCAGACCAGCTTCCAGAGGTATAGAACGAGCCATAATCATCCTTCCCAAAGCGTAGCGGTTGGTTAATGCTTACGGTGAACTGGTTTTTCATGCGCCCGTAGTTGCGCATAGTTTTGGGATCAAGATCCTGAGTGGGATGTTCAACTTCATCAATAAGTGTTAATGCATCATTCAGGCCCAGATAGTCCTGCGTGGAGTAGCGGTAAGCCGCGATGTTTAATGATGTATCTGTCAGGTCAAAAAATTTGTTCCAGGAGATGCGATAGCTTTGCCCCTGGTACCTTTTATCATCCGGTATATCGACACTGGAGTGGGTGACATCGAAGGAAATTGCGCCGACTGAAGTATTCATCCCAATGCCAAGTAAACCTGCAGCATAATGATTATCTGTGACCTGAAAACCAGTATAGCCAGTGAACAGGTTACTTAAACCACGGTAATAGGTCGCTTGTAGTAAGTTTGGTTCATGATGCAAGTCGTCTTTATTAATTTGCCCGCCGCTGATATCCCAGCGAGAAACACCCGGGCGCAGCATTTGAATTACTGAAGAAAATGGCTGAGAAAATGTACGCTTGCTGCCATCAGCTTCTTCAATGGTTACGATAAGATCGCTGCCATACCCTGACGGGCTGAGATCATCAATGACAAAAGGTCCCGGTGGAACAGTGGTTTCATAAATTTTGTATCCACTCTGGGTGATGCTGACTTTGGCGTTAGTATTTGCTACACCACGAATTGTCGGGGCGAAGTTTGCCAATACAGGCGGCAGCATTCGGCTGTCGCTGTATAAGCGAATGCCGCGGATACTAACGGAGTCGAACGTTTCACCTGTGGTGTAGGATTCCCCCATAATGAGCTGCGAGCGGATAGCGGTAATGTCGCGCTGGACGTAGCGATTCATAAACTCAACATTGCTTCCCGCGTCGTTTCTCCAGCTATAGTTACCGCTGCTACGCAGACGCCAGGCCCCTAAATTGACGCCACCATTGAACGATGTATAAACGCTATCATTTGTATAATTTGAATTTTCACTGCGATAAGCGTTGATGTTATAAGACAGCGTAGCCGCGTTAATGCCATTTTCCCAAAGTGATGGGTCCACATAGTTTTGATAATTCTTCATCACCCATGCCTGGGGAACATTGATATCCAGACGTTGTTCAGAGGGGTCATAGTTCACTGAGGATTTAGGTATGGCTAACGACAGGTCAAGACAGTTGCCAAGCGTTTCATCCCGTGGAAGAAGGATAGTATTTTCCTCGTCTGCCGGGGGGGTCTTGATATGCAGTTGTAGTAGATTTTTCAGGGTAATACAGGCTTGAGCATTCTTTTTATCGGGGATCGCGATAAAGGGGATCTCCAGGTTAGCAACAGGTTGCTCGTTAACATAGATGCTAACATCGTAAACACCAGGCAAAGTCGGGTTGCCATCGCTATAGCGGCTAACATCAATACTGGAAGCGTTGCCACCCATTAAAAAGGTAGGGTCATACTCAACACTTTCGGCTCCGATGGTAGCGCCGCTATACATGATTGAGCAATACATTGCGATACGCGTAAGATTATGGCGTTTAGTCGATGTCTTTGTTTTCATTACATTGGCTTCCTGCTGCATAAGGTCCCTGGTCTTACAAATTGACATCGCCTTCAATTGCGCCGCCAAAATCATTAATCGCGGAGAAATGTACCTTTCCTGACGTTGCTTTCCCGCCTGAACCGCTTATGGTGAAAATCTCTTCGCTTTTCGGTGCAACCATTTTTACATTGAGCGGGTTCGACTTACCGCCAGCGATTAACTCTGCACTGTTGAAAGAGACGTAATAAGGTGTTGGGTTATATACACTCAGGCCAGACTTCCCTTCAGCCCATTTCCATTTCAGGGCTAATGGTGCTTCAGACGGGTTACCGTTTAATCCTGCCGGACGATAGAACAGCTTGATACGGGTACGGAAAGCCAGTTGTAACAGGCTCTGATTCTCTACTTTTGAAGCATCTGGTTTTGGGGGCACTTCCAGCACGTTAAACCAGAATACGCTTTCTTTGTCGCTGGGGAGTACGGTGCTGCCGGTATACATCAATTTGATGGTTTGACCGCGTTTAGCATCAATACGTGAAACGGGAGGTGTTGCCGTAAATGGTACATTAATGCTTCCCGGCTCAGCGTTATCGTCACCGGTATCCAGCCAGCTTTGTACTAACAGATGGCTATTGCCTTTATTCTCCAGGCGTACGCTAACGCTTTTTTGATCACTTTTATAAATGACGCGTGTACCGGAAATAACAATATCAGCCATAACAGGCATACTAAATGCCATACTACTGGCAACACATAATGCGACAATATTCTTTTTATTTAACAAAATATACCATCCATGACATGAATTGTTTTCAAGACAAGGGGGCGACAATAGGTGTCGCACCCTTGTAGTAATTTAAATCACCAACGAATAACTTAATTGTAGGTGATGGTGTAAGCTGTGTTGGTTCTTACATAACCAGCAGTTGCTGGTGTTGAGTCGTCTTCACGAACATAGGAGGCTTTGAAGTCAAAGACTGCAACATTATTGGTTAATGCTTTAGTGTAAGCATCAGATGCATTATTAATTTTGACTTGTTTAACAGTGGTGCCGTCAATGTTGTGCAGGGCGATATTCACACCAGATGACGGGGTGGTGATGGACATATCGTTATTCAAAGTGCCACGACTGTTACCAAAGAAAACTGAACCGAATGTCAGAGTCGGTTGGCCTCCCGGAGTCGCTTTGCTGCAGTCTACAGTAATGCTAAACGGTTTCGCTTTGGCACCGACAGCAGTTTCAGATACACCAGCGGTAATTTCAGCAACCGTTGCAGTTTGCAGAAGAACCAGGCCATCTTGCTTGCCGCCATCAACTTTTGTTTCACAGGTGTTATCGCTAACCAAGCCACTGATGTTAATCTGACCACCATCCATATCAGCAGAAGCAGTACCTGCAACCATTGCCAGCATAAGACCAGACAGGGCAAAACCTAATTTTTTAGACATAATAATCCTTGAATTATATTCCATGAGTTTAACTACAATCGGGTGCTTTCAGACAAAGAACCCCGATAGAGAAAAATAGATTGGTTTGTTAATGATGAATGTGAAGATTTACTGAATGTAACATCTGTTCATCACCAAGTGGGATATTGTGCATATTTAAATTTATATATCCACTTAATTCATCTTTAAGTAAAACTTAATGTACAAAGCGGGAAAAATATTGTATGTGAGGCGGAAGGTGTTAACGGGGTATATAATATTAATTATGGTTGTAGCTTAGGGAATATATTAATTGCAATGGGGTAAGGCTATTTTTCGGAATTTATTTATATTCATGAAATCATTAAATCACCATTTGTTTAATTCATGAAATTTATTTATTTTTAATAAATTTCCTAATACTGTTCCATCAGGAAACACCAGCTCCGGCGCAATTTCAAACAGCGGCCACAGCATAAATCCACGATTCTTCATATCGTAGTGCGGAACGGTCAGGCGTTCGGTATTTATTACTTCATTACCAAATAGCATGATGTCGAGATCCAGTGTGCGCGGCCCCCAGCGTTCCGCTTTACGGACGCGACCTTGTTGTAACTCAATACGTTGTGTGTGGTTGAGTAACTCTTCAGGTGCAAGAGAGGTTTCCAGCGCCACGGCTGCGTTTAAGTAATCGGGTTGATCTTGCGGCCCCAGCGGTGGGGTGCGGTAAAACGAAGAAACGGCAAGAATGTGGCTTTCAGGGATATCGCCTAATGCTTTCAGGGCAGCATTGACCTGCTCCAGCGGAGAGGCCAGATTGCTGCCTATGGCAATATACGCCACTGTCATGCGGTACCCTCACGACGCGGTGCGCGTTTGCGTGGACGACGAGAACGGCGACGCGGTGACGGCTCTTCATCCAGCTCGTTGAGCATCCCTTTTTGGTCTGGTGGCGCGGAAACCTGGAACTCACCCCACCATTTCACAAGACGCTGCAGTTCAGCGTTACGTTCAACTTCAGCTCGCAAGGCCAACAGGTCATAAGCCGCACGGAACTTAGGATGCTCCAGCAGTTTCCAGGCGCGTTTACCCTGACGTCGGGACATACGCAACTGCAACTGCCAGATATCGCGGGTTAACGTCGTCAGACGTTTCGGGATCGCCAGTGAACGGCAGGCTTCGTCCAGCACGTCGTTCATCGCCAGCGCGAAAGCGTCGTGATAGGTCAGGCCGCTTTCCTGGGCGATCTTCTGTGCCGTCTCCAGCAGTGGGTACCAGAACATGGCGGCAAACAGGAACGCCGGGTTCACGCGCATATCGTTATGGATACGCGTATCGGTATTCTTCAGCACCTGTTCAATGATCCGCTCCATCGGGCTGTCGCCATTTTCCGTGAAGTAGCGGGTAATGGTCGGGAACAGCGGCTGGAACAGATGATATTCACACAGCAGCTTATAGGTTTCGTAACCGTAGCCCGCTTGCAGCAGTTTCAAAGATTCTTCAAACAGACGTGCCGGTGGAATATCGTTCAGCAGGGTAGCCAGGCGAGGGATCGGTTCTGCGGTTTCAGGACTGATACGCATACCCAATTTGGCGGCAAAACGTACCGCGCGCAGCATCCGTACCGGATCTTCACGGTAGCGCGTTTCCGGGTTACCAATCAGACGGATAACGCCGTCTTTCAGATCCTTCATGCCGCCAACGTAATCACGGACGGTAAAATCTGCCACGCTGTAATACAGGCTGTTGATAGTGAAATCGCGGCGCTGGGCGTCTTCTTCGATGGAGCCGAAAATGTTGTCGCGCAGCAACATGCCGTTTTGCCCGCGTTGGGAGGTCGTGCGGTCGCTGATGTTACCTTCGTGGTGTCCACGGAAGGTCGCAACTTCGATAATCTCCGGGCCAAACATCACATGAGCCAGACGGAAACGGCGACCCACCAGGCGGCAGTTACGGAACAGTTTGCGCACCTGCTCAGGCGTGGCGTTAGTGGTTACGTCAAAATCTTTCGGCTTTTTGCCAAGTAACAGGTCGCGCACGCCGCCGCCAACCAGCCAGGCTTCGTATCCCGCTTTATTGAGCCTGTACATTACCTTCAGGGCATTTTCACTGATATCTTTGCGGGAAATAGCATGCTGTTCACGCGGGATCACCGTCACCTGTGGACGGGCGACTGCCTGTTCAGCCTCGCTCTCCTCGCGGCTTAGCACCTTGCGGCAAAAATTAGCGACTCGGGTAAAAATAATACACCTCGGTAGTGTCAAACATCATTCAGGACAAAAAAATAGCGGCTAATCATAGCTCAGCATGACGCATTTGAGAATGTTGAATTTACAATTGCCGACTCAGGTACGGCGGTCAGCGTCCAGTTTTTGACGGCTGACTGAAGGATTTGCTCGACGCTGAAATCCTGCCAATGTGTTTCTGCCTGCTGACCAAGAAATTGAAGTGCCGCGATTAGTACCGGGCGCGGGTCGCCTTTTGGTAACGCAGGCGCATGATTCTGCTTGGAAAGTTTAGCGCCTTGTGCGTTAAGCGCCAGCGGCAAATGAATGTAATCTGGCGCTTGCCAGTCAAAAAGCTGGTACAGCGAGATTTGCCGCACTGTGGGTTCAATCAAATCTGCGCCACGGACAATTTCAGTCACGCCCTGGAAGTGATCATCAACCACCACAGCCAGGTTATAGGCAAACAAACCATCACGGCGATGAATAATAAAATCTTCCTGCGCCAGTTTTTCGTCGGCGTGGATAATGCCGCGCAGTTGGTCAGTGAACTGCATAACCGGATGCACCTGCCGAATACGTACAGCCGCGTTGTCCGGGCCATGATGCAATTCACGGCAATGACCGTCGTAGATACCGCCAATACTGTGAATACGTGCGCGCGTACAGGTGCAGTAATAACTTAGTCCTTGCTCACGTAACCAGGCGAGGGCTTCACGATAGGCGTCGTGACGTTGGGATTGCCAGAGAACATCGCCGTCCCAGTGCAGGCCGTAATGTTCCAGTTGGCGCAGGATAGTCTCTGCGGCACCGGGAACTTCACGGGGTGGGTCGATATCTTCAATGCGTACCAGCCAGCGACCTTGCCGGGCGTGTGCTTGCAGATAGCTGCCAAGCGCAGCGATCAGAGAACCAAAATGAAGCTCGCCGGAAGGTGAGGGGGCAAAGCGCCCAATATAGTGTGTGTCTGTCATCTCTTTGAACAAAAAATAAGGCGGGAGCATTTCCCGCCTGTGGTAAACGTGATGGAACAGCTTTAATTAGCCAGCCATCTGTTTTTCGCGAATTTCAGCCAGCGTTTTGCAGTCGATGCACAGATCGGCTGTTGGGCGCGCTTCCAGACGACGAATACCAATTTCAACACCGCAGGATTCGCAGTAGCCGAAATCTTCGTCTTCCACTTTTTTCAGCGTCTTCTCGATCTTTTTGATCAGCTTACGCTCGCGATCGCGGTTACGCAGTTCGAGGCTGAACTCTTCTTCCTGGGCGGCACGGTCTACCGGATCCGGGAAGTTGGCGGCTTCATCCTGCATATGTGTAACGGTGCGATCGACTTCATCCCTGAGTTGATTACGCCATGCTTCCAGAATACGACGGAAGTGCGCCAGCTGGGCTTCGTTCATATACTCTTCGCCCGGCTTCTCCTGATATGGCTCCACCCCAGCGATGGCGAGAATACTCAGGGACGATGTTTTACGGTTTTGCCCTTCTTGCATGTTGCTTCTCCTTAACACGCACTATCGATCCCCATGTTCGGGGGAAAAATGAGGCCGCTATAAATAGCAGATGCTTTTCCGGATAGCAATTATCTAAACGTAACACTTGACAACTGTGTGAGGAAAAGCGTATTTGCGCACGCGACCAGAATGTAAATTAACCAGTTACTTATTCAACTACAGAGTAACGGGCAGTGATTTTTTAAGAGCCATACCTTCAGCAGAAAGTTCCGCCTTATAAGCCAGAATTTCTACCCCCCTCTGTTGAGCCTCTGACAATAGTTGCGCGTATTTCTCATCGATGTGGCGCGCGGGTGAAAACCGTGTAATGGCTGAATGTAGCACGGCGAAAAAAATCACTGCACGCTGGCCTTCAGCCGCTACGCTCATCAACTCCCGAAGATGTTTCTGACCTCGTTCAGTCACTGCATCGGGAAAGTATCCCTGTTCGTTTTCCGCTAACGTAACCGATTTCACTTCAATATAGCAGTCAGGTCGAAACCTCGCCTGTAACATGAAGTCAACACGGCTGCGTTCGGCACCGTATTTTACTTCGCTTTTCAGCGAGCTATAGCCTGACAGCTCCGAAATATTCCCATTAAGGATAGCCTCTTTCGTCAATCTGTTTGCCCAAAGTGTATTGACGCAAATAAATGCACCGTTTTGGCTTTGGGTCAGTTCCCAGGTGTGCGGATATTTCCGTTTTGTGTTGTCGGAAGTTGAATACCAGACGGTATCTCCAGGTGTTGCACAACCGGTCATCGCGCCAGTATTCGGGCAGTGTAGCGTTAATTCCTGGCCATCTGGTGTGATCACATCGGCTAAAAAACGTTTATAACGTTGAACCAGCGTGGCGCGTTGTAGAGGGGGTGAAAATTCCATTGCGATAAAACCCTTGTTATTGCGTCAGTGTCCAGCGTTTTAGCGGCGTGTAGCGTGTGCGTCCTCGGGCAAACGAGGAAGCGTAAAGGGTGAACTCCGTCACCGCATACGACCAGTTAAAGCCAGGCGGCGGGATTGTCACCGCCTCGCTGGCATCGCGCAATAAGGTGATATGCGGATGAAACGGTCGATTGCTTTGAAAACAACCACTGCGTGCTGCTTGTGAACGAAGCATATTCGCCAGTTGGATTAATCCGCGCGGCGGCTGGCGCATACCAAGCCACACCACGCGAGAACGTAGCCACTGACCGGCGTCATCAAGCGTTAGTGTGAAACCGGGTTGACGAATCCGTCCGGCCAAAAGTGAGAGCGCCTTCTCTTTCTCTGCGCTCACTTCGCCTAAAAACGCCAGCGTCAGATGCAAGTTCTCAGCGGCAACCGGACGCCCCGCTTCTGGTGGAAACTGTGCGGCGCGCCAGTGGATAATCTGTTCGCGGATTTCTGCAGGTAAGTCGATGGCAAAGAACAGCCGTTGCGGTTCAGACATGTCAGGCACTCGGTTATGAATTACCGCGATGCTACAATGCGCCGCGAAGAATGTTAACCCTCAGGAGCGTTTTGTGTCGTCGTTGCCCGTTGCTGCCGTCTTACCTGAATTACTTGCCGCCCTCGATTGTGCACCGCAGGTGTTATTAAGCGCGCCGACCGGAGCCGGGAAATCGACCTGGCTGCCGCTGCAACTGCTGGTGCATCCTGGTATTCGCGGGAAAATCATCCTGCTGGAGCCGCGGCGTCTGGCGGCGCGTAACGTCGCGCAACGGCTGGCGGAGCTGCTTAACGAAAAGCCCGGCGATACCGTTGGCTACCGGATGCGTGCGCAAAATTGCGTCGGGCCGAATACCCGTTTGGAAGTCGTTACTGAAGGGGTGTTGACGCGCATGATCCAACGCGACCCGGAACTAAGCGGCGTCGGTCTGGTGATCCTTGATGAGTTTCATGAACGCAGTCTGCAGGCGGATCTGGCGCTGGCGTTGTTACTCGATGTGCAACAAGGGCTGCGCGATGACCTGAAGCTGCTGATTATGTCAGCCACGCTGGATAACGAGCGCTTACAGCAAATGTTGCCGGAAGCTCCCGTTGTTGTTTCCGCAGGGCGTTCGTATCCGGTGGAGCGCCGCTATTTGCCGCTGCCTACACATCAACGTTTTGACGAAGCCGTTGCTGTCGCCACCGCCGAATTGCTACGCCAGGAAGCAGGATCTCTGCTGCTGTTTTTACCTGGCGTCGGGGAAATTCAGCGTGTGCAGGAACAACTGGCTTCGCGTGTAGGCAGTGATGTGTTGCTTTGTCCACTGTATGGCGCATTGTCGTTGAACGATCAGCGAAAAGCGATCCTCCCGGCACCACAAGGGATGCGCAAAGTGGTGCTGGCAACCAATATTGCTGAAACCAGTTTAACTATCGAAGGTATTCGCCTGGTGGTGGATTGCGCCCAGGAAAGGATGGCGCGCTTTGATCCGCGAACGGGTCTTACACGGTTGATTACCCAGCGAGTTAGTCAGGCGTCGATGACGCAGCGTGCCGGGCGCGCCGGGCGACTGGAGCCGGGCATTTGCCTGCATTTGATCGCCAAAGAGCAGGCGGAACGCGCCGCTGCACAAAGTGAACCGGAAATCTTACAAAGCGATCTCTCCGGTTTGCTGATGGAATTACTGCAATGGGGATGCAGCGATCCGGCGCAGATGAACTGGTTGGATCAACCACCAACGGTGAATCTACAGGCTGCGAAACGCCTGTTACAGATGCTTGGCGCGCTGGATGGCGAACGACTTAGCGCGAAAGGGCAAAAAATGGCGACGCTGGGTAATGATCCGCGGTTAGCCGCTATGCTGGTGAGCGCGAAGAGTGATGATGAAGCCGCTACCGCCGCAAAAATTGCCGCCATTCTCGAAGAGCCGCCCCGCATGGGGAATAGCGACCTGGAAGTTGCGTTTTCCCGCAATCAACCGGCCTGGCAACAGCGTAGTCAGCAACTGTTAAAGCGCTTAAACGTCCGTGGTGGCGAGGCCGACAGTGCGTTTATTGCGCCGCTACTTGCCCAGGCCTTTGCCGATCGTATTGCTCGTCGCCGTGGCCAGGATGGTCGTTATCAACTGGCGAACGGTATGGGAGCAATGCTGGACGCGGATGATGCCTTAAGCCGCCACGAGTGGTTGATCGCTCCTTTGTTATTGCAGGGCAGCGCCTCGCCGGATGCGCGAATTCTACTGGCGCTACCGGTCGATATTGATGAGTTAGTGCAACGCTGCTCACAGCTATTACAGCAATCTGACACCGTTGAATGGGACGATGCACAAGGCACGCTGAAGGCCTGGCGTCGGTTGCAGATTGGTCAGCTCACAGTAAAAGTACAGCCGCTGGCGAAACCGTCGGAAGATGAATTACATCATGCAATGCTCAACGGTATTCGCGATAAAGGTCTAAACGTTCTTAACTGGACGCCGGAAGCGGAGCAGCTACGCTTGCGTTTGCTGTGTGCTGCAAAGTGGTTACCGGAATATGATTGGCCAGCAATGGATGAGGCGAGCTTGCTGGCGTCGCTGGAAACGTGGCTGCTGCCACATATGGCCGGCGTACATTCGCTGCGTGGCCTGAAATCTCTTGATGTTTATCAGGCGCTGCGCGGATTACTTGATTGGGGAATGCAGCAACGTCTGGATAGTGAATTGCCTGCGCATTACACTGTGCCGACGGGAAGCCGGATCGCCATTCGTTATCATGAAGATAACCCGCCCGCGCTGGCGGTGAGAATGCAGGAGATGTTTGGTGAGGCCACCAATCCGACGATCGCCCAGGGGCGCGTGCCGCTGGTGCTGGAGTTGCTTTCCCCTGCCCAAAGGCCATTACAAATCACACGAGATTTGAGCGCCTTCTGGAAAGGAGCGTACCGTGAGGTGCAAAAAGAGATGAAAGGGCGTTATCCCAAACATGTCTGGCCGGACGACCCGGCAAATACTGCACCGACGCGACGGACGAAAAAGTATTCGTGAAGACCAAAGCAAATTTGAGAGATATCTTCTTCTGTCTTGTAACAGAAGAACAGAAAATCGGGCTTTTGCGCCTGAATATTGCGGAGAAAAAGCATGGCCGGGAATGACCGCGAGCCAATTGGACGCAAAGGGAAACCGACGCGTCCGGTCAAACAAAAGGTAAGCCGTCGTCGTTACGAAGATGACGATGATTACGACGATTATGATGACTATGAGGATGAAGAACCGATGCCGCGCAAAGGTAAGGGCAAAGGCAAAGGGCGTAAGCCTCGTGGCAAACGCGGCTGGCTATGGCTGCTGCTAAAACTGGCTATCGTTTTTGCCGTGCTGATCGCCATTTACGGCGTTTATCTCGATCAAAAAATTCGCAGCCGTATTGATGGCAAGGTCTGGCAACTGCCTGCGGCAGTTTATGGCCGAATGGTCAACCTTGAGCCAGATATGACCATCAGCAAGAACGAGATGGTGAAGCTGCTGGAGGCAACCCAGTATCGTCAGGTGTCGAAAATGACCCGTCCTGGCGAATTTACCGTGCAGGCCAACAGCATTGAGATGATCCGCCGTCCGTTTGATTTCCCGGACAGTAAAGAAGGGCAGGTGCGTGCGCGTCTGACCTTTGATGGCGATCATCTGGCGACCATCGTCAATATGGAGAACAACCGTCAGTTTGGTTTCTTCCGTCTTGATCCGCGCCTGATCACCATGATCTCCTCGCCAAACGGTGAGCAACGTCTGTTTGTGCCGCGCAGTGGTTTCCCTGATTTGCTGGTGGATACTTTGCTGGCGACAGAAGACCGCCATTTCTACGAGCATGATGGGATCAGTCTCTACTCCATCGGACGTGCGGTGCTGGCAAACCTGACCGCCGGACGCACGGTGCAGGGGGCGAGTACGCTGACGCAACAGCTGGTGAAAAACCTGTTCCTCTCCAGCGAGCGCTCTTACTGGCGTAAAGCGAACGAAGCTTACATGGCGCTGATCATGGACGCGCGTTACAGCAAAGACCGTATTCTTGAGCTGTATATGAACGAGGTGTATCTCGGTCAGAGCGGCGACAACGAAATCCGCGGCTTCCCGCTGGCGAGCTTGTATTACTTTGGTCGCCCAGTAGAAGAATTGAGCCTCGACCAGCAGGCGCTGTTGGTGGGTATGGTGAAAGGGGCGTCCATCTACAATCCGTGGCGTAACCCGAAACTGGCGCTGGAGCGACGTAATCTGGTACTGCGTCTGCTGCAACAGCAACAGATTATTGATCAAGAACTCTATGACATGTTGAGTGCACGTCCGCTGGGCGTTCAGCCGCGCGGTGGGGTAATCTCTCCACAGCCAGCCTTTATGCAGCTGGTGCGTCAGGAGCTGCAGGCAAAACTGGGCGATAAGGTAAAAGATCTCTCCGGCGTGAAGATCTTCACTACCTTTGACTCGGTGGCCCAGGACGCGGCAGAAAAAGCCGCCGTGGAAGGCATTCCGGCACTGAAGAAACAGCGTAAGTTGAGTGATCTTGAAACCGCGATTGTGGTCGTCGACCGCTTTAGCGGTGAAGTTCGTGCGATGGTCGGTGGTTCTGAGCCGCAGTTTGCGGGCTACAACCGTGCGATGCAGGCGCGTCGTTCGATTGGTTCCCTTGCAAAACCAGCGACTTATCTGACTGCCTTAAGCCAGCCGAAAATCTATCGTTTGAATACGTGGATTGCCGATGCGCCAATCGCGCTGCGTCAGCCGAATGGCCAGGTCTGGTCACCGCAGAATGATGACCGTCGTTATAGCGAAAGTGGCAGAGTGATGCTGGTGGATGCGTTGACCCGTTCGATGAACGTGCCGACGGTGAATCTGGGGATGGCGCTGGGGCTGCCTGCGGTTACGGAGACCTGGATCAAACTGGGCGTACCGAAAGATCAGCTGCATCCGGTTCCGGCAATGCTGCTGGGGGCGTTGAACTTAACGCCAATCGAAGTGGCGCAGGCATTCCAGACTATCGCCAGCGGCGGTAACCGTGCACCGCTTTCTGCGCTGCGTTCGGTAATTGCGGAAGATGGCAAAGTGCTGTATCAGAGCTTCCCGCAGGCGGAACGCGCGGTTCCGGCGCAGGCGGCGTATCTGACACTATGGACCATGCAGCAGGTGGTACAACGTGGTACGGGTCGTCAGCTTGGGGCGAAATACCCGAACCTGCATCTGGCAGGGAAAACAGGGACTACCAACAATAACGTAGATACCTGGTTTGCGGGCATTGACGGCAGCACGGTGACCATCACCTGGGTAGGCCGTGATAACAACCAACCGACCAAACTGTATGGAGCCAGCGGGGCAATGTCGATTTATCAGCGTTATCTGGCTAACCAGACGCCAACGCCGCTAAATCTTGTTCCGCCAGAAGATATTGCAGATATGGGCGTGGACTACGACGGCAACTTTGTTTGCAGCGGTGGCATGCGTGTCTTGCCGGTCTGGACCAGCGATCCGCAATCGCTGTGCCAGCAGAGTGAGATGCAGCAGCAACCGTCAGGCAATCCGTTTGATCAGTCTTCTCAGCCGCAGCAACAGCCGCAACAGCAACCTGCTCAGCAAGAGCAGAAAGACAGCGACGGTGTAGCCGGTTGGATCAAGGATATGTTTGGTAGTAATTAACGTCTAAGCGTGACATACCGGATGGCGAGTTGCCATCCGGTAAAATAACATCCCACCTAAAGTATTAACCCTTTCTTTTCATCTGGTTGTTTATTAACCCTTCAGGAACGCTCAGATTGCGTACCGCTTGCGAACCCGCCAGCGTTTCGAATATTATCTTATCTTTATAATAATCATTCTCGTTTACGTTATCATTCACTTTACATCAGAGATATACCAATGGCGCGTTCCAAAACTGCTCAGCCAAAACATTCACTGCGTAAAATCGCAGTTGTAGTAGCCACAGCGGTTAGCGGCATG
>OBUY01000276.1_pt1 | contig 24803 bp, 30 predicted proteins | sample 1475781 | NCBI WGS metagenome assembly OBUY01 (sample SAMEA2579912, study PRJEB22360) | human gut metagenome | biome: human gut; feature: human-associated habitat; material: faeces | place: Denmark | collected 2008/2010 | reverse complement strand
TACTAATTGAAAAACCGCCTCTGTGAGTAAACTGAGTATGTATTTTAGTTGGAACCTCTTGTAAAGTTTTCCCGTCTTGATGGTGATGCCAGGTAGCATTAGCTTTTTTAGGAGATATACTATCTGCTTTTCTAAAATCTTTACTTCTTGTTGTAAATTCACCAATATTTATTTTTGAATTTGTCCTATTAAATCTTCCCTACCAATGCGGTTATTAATAAGATATGCTCATACATCTTGACCTTATCTAGATGGTCCACATTTTTGAATCCGCCTAATGCTAACAAGGGTACAAAGCCAAAACACTGATCATAATCTAACAGACCATATTTTTCAATCGCTTCATGGTAAAGCGGTAGGTCAAAATGTTTTGTAATATGATTACTATCTATAAATTTCAAAAAATTAGTAAAGTTTTTTATCATGATATTAAAACTGCCATCTTTGTATTTAATAATTCCCAGATATTTGTTTTCTTCCCAAGTTATGATATCTCCAAATGTCGTAGCAAATATAGGAATAGCAATATCACCCCTAAAATACGAATCTCTCACTAATTCACTATAGTCATCTGGGTTTATGACTTTTAGGTAGCCATTCAAAAAGGTACCCAAACCTTGGTTTTCCCAAATCTCAACCAATTCAACAGGGACTTTATCCTTATAATTTTCAATCACCTCTTTAGGCATGTCTGTAACTTTTACAAAATCTGAAATCATTGTCCAACCTTTTAGTCTTTCTGTCCCTCAGCTTCTTTTTGACTTTCTTGTTTTTCACTTGAGTTCAATTTTTCTTGCACCACCTCAGCAACTGCTCGTGGGATGCCGACTGTGACGATCTCATCCACAGTGGCTTCTTTGATTTTAGTCAGTGACTTGAAGTGTTTCATCAGCAACTGCTTGCGTTTTGGTCCCAAGCCTTCGATACCGTCCAGCTGAGAGGAGAAGGAATTCTTGGACCTTAGCTGGCGGTGGAAGGTGATGGCAAAACGGTGAACTTCATCCTGGATTCGCTGGAGGAGGAAAAATTCCTGCGAGGTGCGCGAAAGTTCGATGACTTGGAGAGGATCGCCGAAGAGTAATTCATGCGTTTGGTGCTTGTCATTCTTTTGCAGACCTGCAATGGGAATATCCAGCCCCAACTCTTCTTGGATGACTTGCTTAGCGATATTGACCTGGCCCTGCCCCCCATCGATAACGATCAGATCAGGTGGCGTCAGGCCATCCCGCATAACCCGGCTGTAGCGTCTGCGAATGACCTCCCGCATGCTGGCATAGTCATCTGGCCCAACGACGGTCTTGATCTTGTACTTGCGGTAGTCCTTTTTGCTTGGCTTCCCATTGACAAAGACCACCATGGCAGAGACCGGACTGGTCCCCATGATGTTGGAATTATCAAAAGACTCAATCCGCACAGGAGTTGGAATTTGCAGAAGTTTTCCAAGATTTTCAATAGCACCTTGGGTCTTCTCCATGGATTTTTCAAGGAGATTGAACTTCTGCTCCAGACTGACCCGCGCATTCTTGATGGCCAGATTGACCAACTGCTTCTTCTCCCCACGCTGGGGCTTGAGGACCTTGGTATCCACAAGGGCCTTGACCGCTTCCTCATCAATATCCTGAGGGATCAGGATTTCATTGGGGATCAGGTGAGACTTCTCCTGGTAAAACTGCCCTACATAAGTCAAGAAATCCTCGTCCGGATCATTGTAGTAAGGGAAGAGATTGACATCCCGCTCGATCAGCTTGCCCTGACGGACAAAGAAGACCTGCACACACATCCAGCCCTTGTCCACATAGTAGCCAAAGACATCCCGGTTCTGCAAATCCTTGGCCATGACTCGCTGTTTGGTCCGCAGGGTCCCGATGGCCTGGATCAGATCCCGATACTCGGCCGCCCGCTCAAATTCCATGTTTTGCGCTGCGGTATTCATCTTGAGCTTGAGCTCATCGATAATCTTGTCATCCTGCCCCTTGAGGAAATCAGAAACCTCCTGAGCCATGCCCTTGAAATAGGCCTCATCCTTATGGCAGACCGTGTGGGCCATACACTGACCTAGATGGTAGTAAAAGCAGACCTTAGAAGGCGGATTGGTACACTTGCGGAATGGGAAAATTCGGTCTAAAAGTCGCTTGATCTCATTGGCCGCCCCTACATCCGGATAGGGACCGAAATAGAGGCCACCATCCTTTTTGACCTGGCGCGTGATAATGAGGCGCGGATAGCGCTCATTGGTAATCTTGATGAAGGGATAGGATTTATCATCCTTGAGCATGATATTGTACTTGGGCTTGTTCTCCTTGATGAGGTTGATCTCAAGAAGCAAGGCCTCAATATTAGACTCGGTGACGATAAACTCAAAATCCACAATCTCAGATACCAGGGCTTCCGTCTTAGTATCATGGCTCCCTCTGAAATAAGACCGCACCCGATTGCGTAAATTCTTGGCCTTTCCCACATAGATGATGGTACCGTTCTTATCTTTGTGAATGTAACAGCCCGGACTCGTCGGCAAGAGCTCGAGCTTGGATTTAATCAAGTTGTTCATACTCTCTATTATAGCAAAAAAGAGAGGTCTTGGCCTCTCTGTATTTTATCTGTATTTTTTATATCCGCCTTCACCAAGTCAAAAATAATTATTAAATGGTATATCAGACATCCAATCTCAATCCTTTATCTTAACTTGGCCTTTTTCATATGCTGAATACCAACTGCTATCTGGACTGACATACTCAGGTAATTCCTTTTGTGGCTGATCTCCTGAAAGGGTTAAAAGCCCCTCATGTATCAAACAAGTGTACTTCTCTGAATCTCTTGTAAATTCTTCATTTTCAGGATCATATGAGTAAGTATGCTCTGAACTACCTTCCTTTATGGTGATTTGCTCTCCTTCTATTTTAATCCATGAAGTTTTATCTAGTGAGGCTGTTTTAGTAGATTCATTTTTTACTGTCAAATAATAAATTCCATCCTTTGATTTCATCTCATCAAGGGTAGTCGTGATAAACCCTAAAATCATCAATGCAGGAATAATCAACAGAAACCATTTCCATTTTTTTGATTTATTTTTCATCTGTATACATTGCTCCATTTTAAATTTTCGTTACTCTCTATTATAGCAAAAAGAGGGATCTAAAAGGATCCCCCCTTTGATGATACTTATCCTTTGAAATTGGCCATCTGGAAGAGCGGAATCACATAAGGAACAATAGACATCAGGATAGTGAATAGCACGAAGAACCAGAACCAGAAGGAAGCGAGGGCACGCTGGAAGACTCCCGGCTGTGGTTTATTGACCTGAATGTAAGCCTTGATAGCTGGCCATTTGGTCGCAAGAACCACTATCATGACAATGGAACCAATGGCTAAAACACCGATTTGGAGCCAATTCGCTAGTCCCTCGTCCACATGATAGGCCACATAATGCAAGCCTTGGGAAATGACAAAGTTATTGAAAATGTGATAGAAAATCGCCCACCAGATATTGTATTCAAAGGCAATGTAGCCGAATCCTAGACCAATGATACCCGCGAAAAAAAGCTGGTCAAAATTGGCATGGAAGAGGCCGAATAAAATAGCCGTCATGACAATGGCAAAGATTTTGCCATACCGTTCCAAGCCTCGCAAGCCAGCCCCACGGAAGAAGAATTCCTCTGTGATAGGACCAAAAAAGCCAGCATACAAGAGCATAGTCCAAGATCGCTCAATCGTATCTCCTAGATCGGGTGTTGGAGAATGAAGGCCAATGGTCTCAAACATGCGCTCAATCACCTGTGTCATCACAGATGAAAAGACTTGAGAAAAGCCAAGAAAGGCGAGAAGAATAAAGAAGACTGAAAGTGTCATCTTACGTCCCTTATGCTTAAGATCATATTTATAAAGGGCCTTCTTGCGATAGGCATTAAAGATAAAGAGGCCAATAAAAATGGATATAAAATAGGGAACTCCTGCCCACACATTCAGGCTAGTCATTCTCTCCGCTATTTTACTTGGATCTTTTCTGAGCGAACCTGAAAGGATCATGCCTAAGAGGACTTCCCACAGCACGGTTACTAAGGTCATTACCAGGAGATAAATGGCAAGTGTCCCAGAATACCTTCCTATATCTTTTTTAGGGTCTAATAATCTGTTATATTGGTTCATTTCTTCCTCCTAGAAAATAGATAAAAACTCGCACAGACTCCTTCGTATAAGACAAAGAAAATCAAAAAGGCATGCATAAAGTAGTCTTCTGGTAATGCAAGAATAATCGAATCCACGCGCGGATCAAAGAGCCAAGTATTGTCCCCAGCAAATAAGACCTGATGAAAGAGCGTAAAGAATTGATCAAAGCCAATGATGATGGCCATCACCGCAAGCACTACTGGTAAAACCATCATCCAAAAGAAGAGACTACGGTACAAGGCCAGGTAGCCTTTTTTGACAACCGTTCGCATAAACTGGATAAAGCCAGGTAGGGTGACCAGGAAAACAAGCGTCACTAAGTGAAATAGGTACTTAACGGCCTCAAAGTGGTGCAGCCCATTTTTTGAAGAGGGGAATTGAGGCATCTTCAACACCCATTGAAAAGGATTGGTCAAGTAGTTCATCAAGACATTAAAATTCTTCATGATGACAGAAGCCGAAAAACCAGTTCGGCTTTGAATCCCCAACCAATGAATCTCCATGGGATAAAGGACCCAAGCCAGAGCAATGGTGAGAAGGATCGTAGCTGACAAGATAAAGAAAAATTGGTTGATTGATTTTAAACTTTTAAGCATCAAAATCCCACTCCGCTAGGCTTGAAAGGACATATGTTGGTGCGATTGGTAAGGTCGGAACTTCCTCTGGTTTGGTAAATCCAGTCGTTACCAGAAGGGTCGGAATTCCATTGTCAATACCCGCACGGATATCCGTTAGGTAGTTATCCCCGACCATAACGACTTCTTCTCTTTCAAGACCCAAGTGTTCAATGGCCTTATCCATAATGATGGCCTTTGGTTTCCCTATGATGACAGGCTCGACCCGTGTCGCTGCTTCGACAAGAGCAATCAGAGAACCCGCTCCCGGCAACAAGCCACGCTCTGTTGGAATGTTGAGGTCCGGATTGGTCCCAATAAAGTGAGCTCCCTTTTGAATGGCCAAGGTTGCTTTTGCAAATTTCTCATAGTCGACTTGCCAATCGAGTCCAATCACCACATAATCAGGTGCTTCTTCATCTAAGATGAAACCTGCTTCTTCGATGGCGTCTTTGAGGCCTGCTTCTCCGATCACATAAGCCTTCTTGCCCAGATTTTGATCCTTCATATAATCAATGGTCGCAAGGGTAGCTGTATAGATGGTCGAAACTGGGGTTTCAATGTTGAAGTGAGTTGCTAACATCTCCCGAACAGTCTCTGGTGTGCGGGTTGTATTGTTGGTCACAAAGAGATAAGGAATCTCACGCGCCTGCAATTCATGAACAAAAGCTTCTCCTGCTGGAATTCGTGACTTTCCTTTGTAAATGGTGCCATCTAAATCAATCAAATAGCCTTTGTAATGCATTTATTCTTTCCTTTCTGTCTCTGCTTCTTCTTTCAATTTTTCAGCGTCCACTCGTCCACCAGAACCATACAGAAGTAGAGCACCAGCATAAAGGACAAACTGTAGGATCAAACCAGTAAAATTGATCCCTTGACTTCCCGATTGGGTAAACAAGAAGGAAGCCACCATAAGAATGACAATAGTCACCAAGAGACCAATGACGGTCGCCTGATCCACACTGATTTGATAAACGGTGCGTTTGCTACTCCGGTTTCGGCCGTCTGACTTGGTTTCCGGTTGCAAATTTTCTACAAAATCCGTTACCAAGGTCGCAGCGAGGCTGACTGTTGTGCTAAAGAGCACACCTTGAGACAAACGATGATAGAAATTAGACCAGAAGGAGCCTGATTGACTGGTAATACCGACTGAAAAGATCACAACAGGCAAGAGAAAGGCCAAGGTGAAATGGATCCAAACGCGATACCAGCGCACATCTTCTCTTAAAAAGCGACTAAAACTCTCTAAATTCAAACGATAGCGGAAAAATTTGTATATTTCCTCCACCAGGATGATGCCCAAGGCACAAAGAGTCAAGAGCCAATCTCCCAACATGTAGAAAGGGTTCTTTTGACGCTTGGCATAGGCCACGACCCGTTTTTGGTAGCTTTCTAGCTTCTCTTTTTGATCTTTTAATCTTCTAGTTTCCATATGTCCAACCCTTTTCTTCTACTTCTTCCCACTCGATCTCTGCTTGAGCATTGATATGCCCGTCTGAGGTAATTTGGTGCAGTGTCGTTAAGCCCTCTTGTTCATATTGTGAGGTGATGGCACCTCCTGCCAGTACTTCTTTGACATATTTTAGATGAACTTTTTTAGGGACATGATGGGTCAAGAAGTCTGCTCCCATCACCTCAAAAACCCAATCCAAGTACTTGCTATTGTTGACATGCCCGTTCATATCCAAATCATAAAAGCGTACGAGATATTCTTGTTCGACGCCCCCTTCTAATTCTTTGAAACGAGGTCCACGGATCATGGTTTTTGAGAACTCTGAGTCAAAGGCTTCTGTAATCTCCGGCATAACTGGATGGACCTTGCGCGTATCCCGATCCATCAAGACAAAGGTCGCGACCATTTCAATGATGGTATTTCCTGCTTCGTCCTTGATGTTAAAGGCTCGGTAGCAGAAAAGGCGATTGTGACTCATGGCATAGGTTTCGATGGTGATTTTCTCATCAAAAACAGGGAGACGATCGATCTTCATATTGTAATCCGTGATAATCCAGACTAGATTGTAGTTCTCTAAAATGTACATATCACTCATCCCCAGCTCAATCGATTGCATGCCCGATACCTGTAAAGACAGCAAGATCAATTGGGGAATCTTAATATAACCATTGACATCGCTCATATCAAAAGGAATTTTCATGCTGTATTCAAATGTTTTTGCCATCTTCTACTCCAAAATAAACTTCTCTGCTACAGTGTCTCCTAAAAAGAGACCTTTCTTGGTCATTCGTACAATGTCCTTGTCAGGTACCAAAAGGCCTTGCTGGGTCAATTCCTCAACTACTAATCCATATTGTTGGTCAAAATTCACACCAAACTTTTCTTCAAAACGCTTCTTGGAAACGCCTGCTTTCTTACGGAGTCCTAGAAACATCTCTTCTTCCATCATTTCTGTCTGAGTCAGATGCTCTTCTTGGACACGCACATTTCCCTCTTCGACAGCCTGCATATAGTGACGGATAGGCCCATGATTCTTGTAGCGAACACCGTTAACATAGCCGGATGCACCAGCTCCCAATCCATAATACTCGGCATTATCCCAATACATGAGATTGTGTCGACTTTCAAAACCAGGCTTGGAGAAATTGGAAATTTCGTAATGCTCAAAGCCCGCTCGCTCCAACTCCTGAATAATGTATTCAAACATCTCTGCTTCCAACTCCTCTTTAGGTAGAGGAAGTTTGCCCCGTCTCATGCGATTCATAAAGACTGTGTGATTCTCCAGAATCAAGCTATAAAGACTCATGTGGGGAATATCTAGGGCAAGAGCCTTAGCAACATTTTCCTTGACCTGCTCCATGGTTTGTGTCGGAAGCGCGTAGATGAGGTCGATCGAAATATTGTCAAAACCAGCCAGTTTCAGACGGTCGATATTGTCATAAATGTCCTGCTCTTGGTGGCTTCGACCAATCTTCTTAAGCAAGCGATTATCAAAGGTCTGTACGCCCAATGAAACCCGATTAACCGGCGAATCCTTCAAGACCGCAATCTTATCCGGATCCAAATCACCAGGATTGGCCTCGATCGTCAGCTCTTCCATCTGAGACAGATCAAGCGACTTGGTCAGCTCCTTGAGCAGATACGCTAGCTGATCTGCAGATAGAGCTGTCGGTGTCCCACCCCCAATATAGAGAGTCCGTAGGTGTGTGATTTCTTCCCGACGAAATTCTTGGATCAAATGCTCCAAATAGGCATCGACTGGTTGGTTCTTAATAAAGACCTTCGAAAAATCACAATAAAAACAAATCTGGGTACAAAATGGGATGTGGACATAAGCGGACGTTGGTTTTGTATGCATACCTTTAATTATACCATAAAAGAACCTAAAACTGCTGGGAAAAATAGAACCCTAGCTCTCGTCAAACAAAGAAAAAGCCGAGATTGGTGACCCAATTTCGGTTCTGATTCTTTCGTTTATTTTCCCATTTCTTGGGTGCGTTTATAGGCTGCTTCGACTCCTGCAATGATGTTGCCCCGTAAACCGACTTGTTCTAAACGGTTGACTCCTGCGATGGTAGAGCCACCTGGACTACAAACTGCATCTCGCAAGCGGGCTGGGTGCTCGCCTGTCTCTAAGACCATTTGACTGGCTCCTTGGAAGGTCCGGGCAGCCATCTGCAAGGCTTGCCCTCGTGAAAGTCCCAAGGCTACTCCTGCATCCGCCATGGCTTCGATCATCTGATAGACAAAGGCTGGACCACAGCCTGCAACAGCAGTTGCAGGATCCATTAATGTTTCTTCCATTTCGTAGAGGACCCCTGCTCCTGCTAGAAGCTGGTTGACTTGGGCTACTTGCTGGTCTGTCACTGCTTGGGAGCGGGTCAGACTGATGACACCTTGACCAATGGCTACGGACGTATTAGGCATGATGCGGATGAGACCCACCCGGTCGCTCTGGATGACTTCAGCCATTTTTTCTAGTTCCAGACCTGCAGCCATGGACACTAGCAAGAGATTGGTACGTTGGGCCAAGATGGCCTGATACTCTTCTAGTAAAGGGCAGATCTGGTAGGGTTTGACACCTAAAAAGATCACTTCTGCCTCTTTAAAGACTTGTTCAAGATGAGACGCAGTTCCCCCATACTGGCTGATAAACTCTTCCACCTTTTGAGGAGAACGGTTGACCAAGAGCAGGTCTGTGCTAGCCATTTCTTTTGCGACCGCTTTGGCCAGACTAGCCCCCATATTTCCAAGACCGATAAATGCTACTTTCATACCTACCTCACTTGTCCATTTCCACTGACGATATACTTGTAACTGGTCATTTCTCGCAGTCCCATCGGTCCACGCGCATGTAGTTTCTGCGTCGAGATCCCCATTTCGCAACCTAGGCCAAATTGGCCCCCGTCTGTAAAGCGTGTAGACGCATTGACATAAACGGCTGCTGAATCCACTAGCTTGGTGAAGTAAGCGGCTGTTTCCGAATTTTCAGTCACAATAGCATCCGAATGATGGGTGCTGTGGGCTTCTATGTGGTCCACCGCTTCCTCGACTCCATCAACAACCTTGACTGCTAAAATATAATCTAAAAATTCGGTATCAAAATCCTGCTCCTGCGCTTCTGTCCCCGAAATGATAGCCTGTGCGTCCTCATCTAGACGCAACTCAACCGATCTTTCCCGCTCATCCACTAAGCGCTCTTTGACCAAGGGCAAGAAATCAGACGCGATCGCTTGATCGACCAGCAAGACCTCCATAGCATTGCAGACAGAGGGGCGACTGATCTTGGCATTTTCGATAATGGCGAGTGCTTTCTGGAAATCAGCCTCCTTGTCCACATAGACATGAACAATTCCAGTTCCTGTCTCGATCACAGGGACAATGGCATTTTCAACCACCGCTTGGATCAATCCAGCACCACCACGTGGAATGAGCAAGTCCAGGTAACCCTTGGCCTTCATCATAGCAAGGCTAGAAGCCCGACTTGTATCTTGGATCAATTGGAGAAGGTCTGGATTGAGTCCGGCTTCTTCCAATCCAGCCTTAAGAGCGGTCACGATCGCTTGGGCAGAATGAAAGGCATCCTTTCCAGTACGAAGAACCACTGCATTTCCACTCTTGATGGCAAGTGCCGCAGCATCCGACGTCACATTTGGACGACTTTCATAAATGATCCCAATGACGCCCATGGCAACTCGAACTTTCTGGATTTCAAGGCCATTTTCCAAAACTTCAGTATCCAGCACTTCCCCAATCGGATCTGGCAGATCGATTAAAGCACGAATCCCTTGTGCCATCTCTGCAATCCGCTCTTGGTCCAAAAATAGGCGATCGAGCATGACTTCAGAGATTTTCGCACGTGCCGCTTCCATATCGATTTGATTGGCTGCTAAAATGGCTTCCGTCGTTTTCAGAAGCTGGCTGGCCATTGCTTCCAAGACCTGATTTTTAAGAGCTGTATTGGCCGTATTGATGCTTTTCTTAGCCGATCTCGCTAAGGCTAATTGTTCTTGTGTTGTTTCCATACATTTTCCTTTAGAATTCTGTAAAGAGTAAGTCAATCTCAGGAGTTACCGAGATCCAATCATCCCGGTGGATGAGGATTCCCTTGGCTTTTTTAGATTGGAGCATATCGCGCACAGCCGACTGGCCGAGACGAACTTTCCCTTTCCCTAGTAATTGTCCTGACTCTTGATGATAGACGCTGACGATGTCTTGATAAGAAAAATCCCCTTCTGCCTTGGTCACACCAGAAATTAATAAGCTCTTTCCGTATTCCAACAAGGCCTCAGCCGCTCCAGCATCCACCCAAAGAGCTCCTTTACTTTCTGCATAAAAGGCTAGCCATTGCTTCTGGGTTTTTAAACCCTTGTCCTCTGCAAGGAAGTAACTGCCATCTGCTTGCTCTTGCGCCGCTTCGATCAAGGCATCAGGCTTGAGAGACGAGCAAATATAGACGGGAACTCCTGACTCTGTCGCCAGGGTCGCTGCCTTGAGTTTGGTCAGCATACCGCCAGTTCCATTGCTACTACCCGCACCTCCAGCCATCTCGATCATCTCACGAGAAATGTGCTCGATCCGCTCCAAACGCTTGGCTGTTGGATCCTGAGAAGGATTGGCTGTATAGAGGCCATCCACATCCGTCAACAGCACCAAAAGATCTGCTTGGACCATGGCCGCAACCTGCGCACTCAAGGTATCATTGTCACCAACTTTTAGCTCAGCGATAGAGACCGTATCATTTTCATTGATAATCGGAATCGCCCCACGGTTGAGCAGAACAGAAAGGGCCTGGTGGGCATTCTTATAGCGACGTTGATCCGCAAAGTCATCCTGGGTTAATAAAATTTGTGCAGAAACAATGTTGCGTAAAAGAAGATTAGAGGTGTATTCTTCCATCAGTAAGCCTTGACCAACTGCCGCAGAGGCTTGCTTGTCTGCCACCTTGGTCGGCCGTTTCTTAAAACCGAGGGCACCAAACCCCGCAGCAACCGCCCCTGATGAGACCAAGATCAACTCATGACCCGATTCGTGTAAGAGAGCCAACTGCTGGGTAATGACCTTGACCTTCTGTCTGGAGAGACTCCCATCGGGATGGGTCAAAGACGAGGTCCCTACTTTAAAGACGATTCGTTTTGCTTTCATCGCTATGTTTCTTTCTAATACTATTTATTTCGTATGTAATGAAAGTGACTGAATCTCCATTCAGCCATCTTCATTATCCTTTTCGAAGGTCTTCCAGCGTTTTCTCAAAGATCGCTGGCACTTCTGCTGTAAATTCCAAGATCTCTCCTGTACGTGGGTGGGTAAAACCGAGTGTCCGCGCGTGAAGAAACTGTCCTTTTCCTTTGAGTGTCTTCTTAGGACCATAAGCAGGGTCTCCAGCCACTGGATGGCCAATATAGGCCATGTGCACCCGAATTTGGTGGGTGCGACCGGTCTCCAGTTGTAACTCTACCAAGGTGTAATTTCCAAAGCGCTCCAAGACTTGAAAACGGGTCACAGCAGGCTTGCCTTTCGCTGTTACCGCTTGTTTTTTCCGGTCCTTTTCACTACGGCCGATAGGCGCCTCGATCACACCCCGATCATTGGGAAGATTTCCATGGACAATGGCCCAATACTTCCGGAGAGATTTTTTGTCTTTCAACTCCTCGGCCAAAGCGATATGAGCTTGGTCATTTTTTGCGACCATCAAGAGGCCTGACGTGTCTTTATCGATCCGATGGACGATTCCTGGACGCAATTCCCCATTGATCCCTGAAAGGTCTTTGACATGGTATAAAAGGGCATTGACCAAGGTCCCACTGGTATGGCCCGCACTTGGGTGAACGACCATGCCTTGGGGTTTATTGACGACGACGACATCCTGGTCCTCATAGACGATGTCTAAGGGCAGATCTTCTGCTTCATAGCTGACCTCTTCCACTTCTGGGACTTCATACTGGATGATGTCCCCTTCTTTGACCGTATACTTAGCCTTTTTCACAGTTCCATTGACCAGAACTTTTCCTTCTTTGATCTGCTCATTGGCTACAGCTCGTGACAAGGGAGTCAAATCCGCCAAAGCCTTATCCAGTCGCGCACCGGCTACTTCAATTTTAATGTCCATGCGTTTCCTCTTTCAACATCAGGATCAGGAGCAAGAAAACTCCAACTGTCAAATAACTATCTGCTACATTAAAAATGGCAAAATTCATAAAATCCAGGTGGAACATATCGACCACAAAGCCCTGACGCAGGCGATCGATAAAATTCCCCAAGCCACCTGCAATCACCAAGGTCAAGCCCGTCACCATCCAAAGCGACCCCTTGAGGTGCTTATAAAGATAGTAAAAGGCCCCCACCATCACGACTAGAGTGATGAGGGTAAAGAACCATTGCTGATTTTCAAGAAGCGAAAAGGCTGCACCTGTGTTTTGAAGATAGGTCAGACTGACCACATGAGGGACAAAGGATTTCACGACACCCAGTGGAATATGCTTCATCACATACCATTTAACCCATTGATCTACAAACACCAAGAGGACAATGGCTAGAGGAATTCCTATTTTTCTTTTCATCACTTACCTCTTTTGATCAAAATATTCGACCATGACTTCGACAAACTTCTCTGCTACAGGGGAGAGATCCACTTCTTCACGTTTGACATAGACCATTTTATTGTCCAAGTTGTCTTCTAAAGGAATCACGGTAATACCATTCACTGACTGACTGTCTAAAAAGCCAGAGCCTGTCGCATAAGCATCTGTTCGCTCCAAGATCCCATTCAAAGTAGCCCGGTCTGTCACGTTGAACATTTGGGAGCTCGAGCTGGTATCGACAAAGTTCTCTGAATAATAGAGGTACTCATCTTTTTCTTGGGTAAAACGAACGGTTGGTAGCTGAGCTAGATCTTCCATGACCAGCTTTTTCTTCTTAGCCAGAGGATGTCCTTTGCGAAGGTAAATATGAGTCTGAAAAGGAATCAAATCCACCACTTCAAGTCCTAATTTATCGACCCGTTGCATAATTCCCTTGGTATTTTGACGGTTGAGATAAATAATCCCCAACTCACTATGCCCTTGAGCCACTTCATCCAAAATTTGGACCGTCGTTGACTCAAAGATGCGGAAGTTTTTATTTTCCGGATAACGGATCGAAAATTCCGTCATCAAAGGTGGTAAGAAGTCATAGTGCTGACCAGAAATTGAGAATTCTTTCTTCTCTTCTTCAGGACTGGCATATTGATTTTGAAATACATCAAACCCTTTGACCACGTCCTGCGCTTTTTCATAAAATTCCATTCCCCGACGGGTCAAAAAAGTCCCTGAGCTGGTCCTACGAAAAATCTTAAAGCCTAGTTCTTTTTCCAGATCACGTACAGCAATCGATAAACTTGGCTGACTCACATACATCTTTTCAGCGGCCTCACGAAAGGTCCCACTATTGGCAATGGCCACGACATAACGTAATTGTTGTATATTCATTCAAATTTCCTCATTACAGTATCTAATAATTATATCATAAAAATCACACTGAAAGAAGCCTGAGAAATGAAAAAAACAGGCCTCACTTCCATCAAAAAAACTCGAAGACGAAAAATCACCATAGCCGATCAGCTATGGTGATTTGTTATGAAACCTTAGATTTCATTAGAAATTATTTTGCTTTTGCAGCATATTCTTCGTTCCGTTTGATCATTTGTTTTCTGTACCAAGCGAAGATTCCGATATAGAAGGCCAAGAAGACAACTACACCAAGGATCAATTTGATATCACCAGATGTTGCGTTACCGATTGTCCAACCGAGTAATTTTTCAACTGGTCCTTCAAGAGTTGAGTGAGTGATCAATTGAGTAGAAGCTACCCCTTTAGGGAAGGCATCAACACTCTTAGCCAATTGAGTTGCAAATGGTGCAATCAATGTTCCTGAAAGAAGGAAGAGTGGCAAGAGAAGGCTTCCGAAGATGATCATACGGATCAATTTACCACGTGTCACAACCAAGAGAGCTGGAGTCACACCCATTGCGATGATCCCTGCAAGTGGCAAGATGCCATTTCCGACTTTAGAAAGAAGCACTGCTTCGATCAACATGATTGGTGCAAGTACGTTGGCACAAGCCCAGATTTCAGCACGACCAGCGATGAATGGCCAGTCCAAACCGATATTAAATTTACGTCCTTGAAGACGTTTAGTAGCAACGTTTGTAATACCTTGTGACAATGGTTCTACCGCTGCGATGAACCAAGAACCGATCAATGAGAACAATTCCAAGCTGACACCGGCAGTCAAACCAAGGCTCAACCAACCTTTAACAACCAATTCCCAAGTTTTAGCATCAGCAACACCAGCTACTGGATGTGGAGTACCCATGATACCGATGACGATACCAAGAAGGAAACCGATAAAGAATTTAGAACCCCAGAAACCGATCTTCTTGTTCAATTTAGCGGCGTCAAAGTCGTATTTATCAAGACCAGGAAGAACTTTATCAAAAATCTTATCCAAGACCATGATGATTGGGTTCATCATGTAGTTCATGTGAGTAGATGTCATAGGTGATGAACTTGGTGCATTCAACAAATCATCAAATGTTGGTTTCATCAAGTCTGAGTTGATGATCTTCATAATTCCTACGAGGACAACTGCAAGAGTTGCGACGAAGAGTGAAACTCCTGCGCTCACTCCGTTCTTATCCGCATACCATTTGATCAAAAGACCAGTGATAGACAAGTGCCAGATATCGAAGATATCGACGTCAAGTGTATCCGTTTTCTTGATCGCAAGCATGACAACGTTGACGATCAACATAATCAATAAGAAGTAAAGTGTCCAGGCAGACCCCCAAGTAATGGTCGCAAGAGGCGCCCAACCAACGTCAGTGATATTTAATTGAATACCAGTATTCTCAACGAATTTTGCAAGAGATGCTGAGAAAGCCGTATTAAGCATACCGATAATGGCACCAATACCAGTAAGGGCGATGGCAAGTTTAATACCACCTTCAAGGGCTTTAGAGAATTTCACTCCAAATAAGAGAGCCAATAAAGTCAAGACGATCAACATGATGATCGGAGCACCCATGTCTAGGATGGGTTTGAAAAATTTATTGGCAAAATCAATAATGCCATTCATAATAAATCCTCCCGATTTATGAATTTTTTGTAATTTACAGCATAAAGGTTCCCAATTTTATAATTGGATAACGCTTTCAAATCTGTCTAAAAAAATATTAACTTAATCCATGTTCTTTAATAGCAGCTTCGATGTTATCAAAGACTGGCGCACTCATTGCTGGAATACGGAACAAAATTGGACCTGCTTCGATCACTGGAATACCAGGATCAAATCCTAAATCAGTTGCAGCGATTGGAGTGAAGATATCATAACCTGAAATCAAGTCCTCATTCACATCTTTAACCATAACAGCATCACAACGTACATCATAACCACGGTTTGACAATTCTTCTTCAACCGCGTTCTTGATTTGGTGGCTAGAGTTAACGCCTGCACCACAGGCAGCTAAAATTTTAATCATTTGGATGTCCTCCATTATAAATATTTACGAATGTACTAGGAAATATTTTCCGTAATGTATTGATAGAGCTTATCTTCATTATCTAATTTTGATAAAGCTTCGAGATTACCATTAGATGTAAAGAAACCCATTAGCTGGGCCAAAATATTGGTTTGGCTAGAGCTGGAATTATTAATGATGAAGAATAAGAGTGAAACTTCTACTTCCTTATCTGGCGCAATCATATTATGGAAAGTCACAGGTTGATCCAAACGAACCACTACTACATTCTCAGTAAGATTATGAACAATGTCCGTGTGCGGTATCGCTACATTCGGTAAGTTCTTACCAAGAAATTCCATGTCTAAACCAGTAGGAAATGACTTTTCACGCTCAATCAACGCAGAACGATAGGTTGAAGCAACAATTTGTCTCTTTTCGAGCAGATTTGCTACTTGATTGAAAAGATCTTCCTGATTGTCAGCGTGCAAGCAAAATACCAAATCTTTACTAAAAAGCTGATTTAAAGCCACTTTCATTACCTCCTTATCTTTCCTAATGTTTATAGTGTAAGTATATCACTATAATAACTTATTGTCAATATAATTTTGATATTTTTGCATGTAAAAAGTGAATTTTTCAACATAAAAAAGACGAGCCTGAATGACTCATCTTTCTATAGAATAAAATCTATTATTTTGCGATTGGGTAAACAGAAACTTGTTTTTTATCGCGACCTTTACGTTCGAAGCGTACCACGCCTTCAACTTTTGCGAACAAAGTATCGTCTCCACCACGTCCAACGTTTACACCTGGGTAGATGTGTGTACCACGTTGACGGTAAAGGATTGATCCACCTGTTACAGTTTGTCCGTCAGCTGCTTTAGCTCCAAGACGTTTAGCTTGTGAATCACGTCCGTTTGATGTAGAACCTCCACCTTTTTTGTGGGCGAAAAGTTGCAAGTTAGCAAGATTCAATTTCAACATAATTGTTTTCCTCCATGTTAGTTTTCTGTGATAACTCTTGTTTGGACGAACTCTGAAGAGTTCTCCGATAAGTTTGCCATCCCTAAGAAAAATGATTCAAAGAATAGTTGCGTCATTTCTCTTTGATGTGGTGGAATATCTGTCGGGATTGTGACCCGTAGGAAGCCACCTTCTTCTTCGTTTAATTCTAGATCCGGTTCGTAGCCTGCAAACTTCTCAACAGAGTTGACAAAGTTAATGGCTAGAGTCGAAACCGATGCACACACAACATCAAAGCCGTATTCACCGCTTCCAGCGTGCCCAGTGATTTCTGCACTCCTCAGCTCGCCATCTTCGGCTCGTTCAAAGACTGCTTGTATCATGTGTTTTCCTAAAAATTAAGCGTTAATTGCGTTGATGACAACTTTAGTGTAAGGTTGACGGTGACCTTGTTTACGGTGGCTACCTTTTTTAGGTTTGTACTTGTAAGTAACAACTTTCTTTTGTTTTCCTTGTTTTTCAACAGTTCCAACAACAGTAGCTCCTGAAACAAATGGAGTTCCGACAACAGTGTTTTCACCACCAACAAGAACAACTTCGTTAAATGTAACTTCTTGACCAGCTTCAACGTTCAATTTTTCAACGTAGACTGCTTGACCAACTTCAACTTTAACTTGTTTTCCGCCAGTTTTAATGATTGCGTATGTGCTCATTATGCACCTCCTATGTATTTTTGGGTTTCCCCGTATTTTTGTGAAGACTCGCCTAGCATCGTGGGACGAACCACTTAAAAGAAGAACTCTAAGTAGAACAAAGAATAAACGAGGAATGAAGCCGAAGACATAACTTGTGTTAGGCAAGGCGATCATAACGAAGTTTAAATTTGTTATACGACGAGCGACGATGTTCGAGCGGTTGCACAGGCATGTGCATAGTCAACTTTATAAGTATAACACTTCTATCCAACAATGACAAGTCTTTTTGCCTTTGAAAACGGATTTTCATAGAAAAAATCCCTTTATTTCTAACGTTTTTTTGGAAGTACGTCTCTCTACCTTACTTTATTCCTTAAATTTAAAGTCTTTGAAACTCATTTTGGCTTTTGAAGAATCATTCATAGCCTTCATTTTTTCTTCTTGTTCCTTGGTAATTTTGATTGGGATTGCGGCAGCGGTATTGGGTTTCAATACCCCTGATTCGCTCACTTCATAGTTCACTGTGACATCTTTGAAAAGTGGCTCTCCATCATATTCCAAATTCAGAACAAAGGATCCATCACGATCGATGGTTGTGGTGGTACGATTTACAATAAAGAACAAGGCGAAGCGGTTTTCATCATTTCCAAAGGTATAGCCTGGGAAAAAGACAAATAATTTTCCAGCTTCTCCAAGCATTGGATGTTCCTTGATAAATTTCTCGGACGCTTCCAAAACTTCGTTGTCCTGGTCTTTATACTGCTCGGCTCTGACAAATGTGAGGAGTTCTTTTTTGCTGCTGGTCGACTGGCTAGTCTTCTCTTCTTTTTTGGGGCCAGTAAATGACACCTTCACACAGCCTGTCAACAAAAGCACGCTTGTCATTAGCACGATAATTTTTTTCATTTTCTTTCCTTCTATTCAGTGATAAAAAGAGGCTGGAGCATTCCAGTCTCTCCTATAGCAAATCCTCAATCAGGTTATCAACCTCATCTTTTTCTGCTTTTGGTGTGATCTCTGTTACGATGATACCTGCTACAGCACGCTCAACCAAAGCTTCCACATCCATGCGTTGCTCATACTGCTCCGCATTTTTGAGTTTCGGATTAGTCTTTGGACGGTCAGGCGCAAAAATCGTACAACAATCTTCAAATGGTTGAATCGAGATCTCGAAAGTATCAATCGCTTGTGCAATATCGATAATTTCCAACTTGTCCATGGTCACCACCGGACGGATAATGGGCGTATTGGTCACTGCATTAATTGCCTGCATACTCTCTAAGGTTTGACTAGCCACTTGTCCTAAGCTTTCACCGTTGATAATCACCAAACCACCGCGAACCTCGCGAATACGATCTGTGATGCGCATCATAAAGCGGCGGGTCAAGGTCATGAGATAAGCTTCCGGTGCTTTTGCCTTGATTTCCTCTTGGATCTCTGTGAAGGGTACTTCGATAAATTGGAAATTGCCCCCAAACTTGGTCAACTTCCGTGTTAAGTCATGGGCTTTTTTAAGAGCTCCCGGGCTGGTATAAGGGGGGCTCGCAAAGTGAACCGCCTCAATGTCCACACCCCGCTTCAAGGCTAAGTAGCCAGCTACTGGAGAGTCGATCCCACCAGATAGCATGAGCATCCCTTTCCCAGAAGTCCCAACTGGAAGACCTCCTGCCCCCTTGATGGTTTCATAAGAGATGTAGGCTGCTTCTTCTCGGATTTCGACTTGCAGATTGATATCTGGCTTTTTCATCTGAGCCTGAATCGTTGGGATGGCTTCAAAGACAGCTCCACCTAGGGTTTGATTGAGTTCACGGCTATCGAGCTCAAAGGTATGGTCACTCCGCTTACTTGAGATTTTAAAGGTCAAGCCTTCCTTGTATATCTCCTTCATAATCCCTTGCACTGCCGCTTTTAAGGCTGGTACTGATTTTTCAATCTTGTAAACAGGTGAAAAATTTTGGATTCCAAAAACTTGCTTGAGGGATTCTGCCACCAGCTCATAATCCGTCCCATGTAGATAAGCATGGGCCCGATCGCGGTCCGCTGTCACTTTGACAGCCGGATAAATAGATAAAACATCTTGGATATTATTGCGAAGTTTATTGATGAAACGCATGCGGTTTTTCCCTTTAGTAGAAAGCTCTCCATAGCGAATCATAATTTCTGAATAGGTTAAGGTCATATTGATTTCCTTCTAAAATTAACGTACTTTTCGTGTTTGTTCGTAAATCAGTTTGAACTTGGTCAAGAATTGCTCGACTTGGCTCATGTCATTTTCAATATCGAGACTGAGGCGAACAGCTGTCTGTGCAACACTCTTGTCCACTCCCATGGCAATCAAGGTACCAGCTGGTTTTCCAGCCTTGGACGAGCAGGCACTGGTTGTTGAGATATAAATATCAAACTCTTCAAAGGCATGGACCACTACTTCACCACGAACTCCCTTGATTCCGAAAGTCAAGATGTGAGGGGCAAAGTGATCCTCACCAGAAAAAACAGTGACATCTGGATAGTTAGCCAATTCTTTGCGGATCACTTCTTTCATCTGCTGGGTCTTACTGGCAAAAGCTTCTTGGTTTTCCATAGCTAAGCGTAGGGCTTTTGCAGTTGCTGCGATGCCTGCCACATTCTCAGTTGTCGAGCGCATTTCTTTTTCTTGACCTCCACCCGTTAAGAGGGGTGTGATCTTTTTGCCTTCTTTGATGTAGACAAAGCCAACTCCACGAAGGCCATGGAATTTGTGACTAGAGAAGGTCGCAAAGTCCACGCGCTCTGGTAGATAGACCTCTGTTGCTACCTTGGCTAAAGCTTGAACAGCATCGACATGGAAACTAATCGTTGGGCGATCTTCTAGGAGAGCCGCAATTTCATGGATGGGCTGGATGGAGCCAACCTCATTGTTAACGGCCATGATAGAGACCAAGGTCGTATCCGGACGGAGAAGACTAGCCAAGGCATCCACTTTGACAAAGCCACGCGCATCCACTGGAGCATAATCCACTTCGAATCCCTGCGTCTTTAACCAAGCAGCGGACTCCTTGATAGCGGGATGCTCGATGTCAGAGACAATGATGTGCTTGCCATAAGGAGTTTTCTCAAAAGCGACACCCTTGAGGATCCAGTTGTCCCCTTCTGTCCCACCAGACGTGAAGTAAATTTCCTCAGCTTTCTTGCCAATTAGCTCCGCAATCTGTTTCCGAGAAGCTTCCAAAATACGAGTAGCTTGACTACCTAGATTGTGCAAACTAGAAGGGTTGCCCCAGATCCGTGTCGCTACTTCTGTATAGGTCGCAAGGGCCTCTGGATAAGGTTTGGTCGTTGCTGAATTGTCAAAATAAATCATGTCCTACGCATCCATCACTTTCTTTTTACGTAACTTCTATTTTATCATTTCTAACCGCTTGGGACAAGGATTTGATAAAGAGAGATGAGGTAAAATCACTTCATAAAATTCAGTTCTTTTTAGACATTTTTCAGAAAATGACTTATAATAGGAAAGTGTTAAAAACAATTTTTGATAGAAAGAGAATGAACATGTCACAATATTCAAGAAGCAACAAAAATCAAAAACCTGAGGATACTACAGATTCTAGACCCTCACGTGGTGAAAAAGTCAAACAAGGCCTCTCCGTATTTCAAACGGTTGTAGCTACGATTGCCAGTCTCTTAGGGATTATCGTCACTTCTTTTACGATTATAAGCCTGCTCAATAAAGACAATCAAAAGACAGAAGATAAACCATCTAGTAGCACCAGCGTCGTCGTGGTCCACGATAAGGGATCTGACTCAAGCGCTACCAATACAGATGCTAATACCAATACGCAAACCGATTCAAGCAATACAGATGCTAGTTCACAAAAAGAAACCGATAGCTCATCCGCTACAGAAACCAGTTCATCTGCCGTACAAGATCAAGGTTCCACCGCAACAGACAGTGGCGCAGATACAGCATCATCTGGATCCAACTAAAAAATCAGTAAGGACAACCTTACTGATTTTTTTTGGATTTCGATTCCAGCTTTTTCTGATTTTTATAGAATGCATCTATTTCATTGTCATACTCCCATTTGAGCTTTGAGCGCTCTTCCTGGATTTGATCCAATTGTTCAAAGACGTCACGTCGAAATCGTTCACTATTTTCATCCATTTGGAAAAAAAAAGTATGAACTTCTGCAGGTAACTCACCTTCTGCCATGCGATAGACTTCTTCTTTCAACTGGTCCGTTTGCTGTAGAAAATAAGAGAGATCTTCTTCAAGAGATTCCTCTTTTTTCTTTAACTGTTTCATTTTGCTATCAAATTCAAGTTCTAATTTATAAAGATCTTCCTTCATCTTCTGTCAATTCTCAATTTCTTAGCGGACTAGTAAGTTCTGGTTTGCTCACTTTAGACAAATAGTTTTTTGCCGCAGTTGCGGCTTGTCCTTCAAGACCATCCGTGATATTTTCACTGTAAGTCTTTTTTGCATAGTTTTCTAATTCCTCTGCTTTTATATGCAGTCTTGCTTGGAGAGATATATTCTTTAGCTTTATAGTGTTCACTGCTACTACAACAGCCGCTTTTATTGCCAATCTCTGTTGTGCTTTCAGTCCTTCCAGTATTTTTTCATTCATAAACGGTAAAATTATTGGCATCGTTTCCTCCTTCTTTTATGATAGGGATCCAAAAATATCAGCAGCGCCTTGTTCATCAACCTCTACAAGTTTCTGCGCACATTGAATCATACTCTTTGAGAAGCCACTCATTTTTTCTTTGTAGTTCTTTAAATTACTTTTATCGGTCTCCGCAATTCCGCTATCCCACAAATGTTCAAAAGTCAAGTCAGTCATTAAACTTTCTCTTTCACTTGCTGACAATGCCCATCCCAATCCAAAAATAACATTTCTAGATAATTCAACCTCTATTTTTATGTTTTCTTCCGCAGTCGTGATCATTTTCTCTGTTTCTGACACCTTCTGCTCAATATCTGCATCTGCCAATTGAACTGCTGCATATAACAATTCTGTGCGAAGTAAGATTCGCTCCGCATAGCTCCCAGCACTTTTAATTTTGTTGTGCAAATTATTGGGATTCTTGAGGTCTAAATTTTTTCGATCCCATTCCAAAGAAGCTTTCTGGGCATCTTTTATAATTTTAGCATATTGATTTTGATAATCATAGTATAGCCACGCCAGATCTGGGAGATTGGAAGCAATCATTACAATCGCGTCACCATCTATTCCTAAACCAGAAAGCCCATCAAAAAAATCATCGTAATTATGCCAGAAATCTTTACTTCCTTTTTGTATTAGGGAAGCAAATTTACTAAATTCCTCTGGACTCATCGTTACGATTCGGTTGATTGTTTTTCTAGGAATGTATTCCTTCAGTTTATCAATTTTTTCTCTATTAAGTTTTGCAAGTCTCTGACCTGCAACTAACAACTCTGGATGATAGGATTCCGATGCCGTTAGGATATTGCCATAACTATCTACTTGATAGGCACCAAAATCATGTGAAGAATACTTGTCCGTCATACTAGTATACTTAATCGGGACAACTACATTGACTTGGCCAAGTTGTTGCTCCAAAGGTCTATCCCGATTGAGCATGCTAACTGGATCAAAAGGATTGACATAATAAACAATTTTTTCATCCAATAATTTCAGTTTTTCCGGACTATATCCTGCCTTTATCAAGCTCAATGTTGTATCTGGCCCATCAAAAAGAACAGCTTTTCCGATGTGGTTCAATTCCGAATCATCTAATCCTGCTAAACCTTGAGCAGATACCATTGTTCCAAGTGAATGAGCCGTCACATCCATCTTAGCATCCGGTGCAGCTTTGTCTTCTAATTCAGCGATCTTTGCTTTCATGCCTTTTGTAGCATACTGTGCTTGAGGAACGATCGCATCTGTAAGAGCAAAAGCTGCATCATTATTGATCCAATCTTTTGAATTAAACTCCTTTAAATCTTCATCCAAAATTTTTGAGAAATCAATACCAAAACCGTCACTTCCACGAATAGCAAAATAAGTCTGGTGCGTATTCGCATTGATCGTATCAGTATCTGTGACATAATAAGCGTGGTATCCAGTTTCTTCATCCTCTAATAACTTTTCACCGTCCGGTTGAAGATAAACCTTGCCACCATTCGGCAGATCCGTACCGCCGCCATGAGTTACTTGACCTTCCGAATCTTTACCATCTGTAGAGAAATTAAATTCAACGGATTTCCCTGAATCAAGTGTTTTTTGCCTTTCCGGGTCCAATTGTTCATATGGAAACTTTTTGGGTCTATATCTGTAAGCTGATTCTGCTAATGAAGCATATAGATTATCAAAACTTTTTAAATTCCAATTACTCAAATAATCTTCCTCCTATATTAATGTCGGATCCTATATACATCTCATCTAGATTCAATGTATTGTCCTCATTAATTGGGATATCTACTCCCCAACCCGATTCTTCAATATGATTTATACGTCCATAAACACTCATATAATATTCAGGAGTTGTCAGTCCACCATCACCCCATTGTGTATGATCCCAATCAATCTGAACGGATTCAACTTTTGAATTTTGTGCTTTGACTAAATTAATAACCTTCTGTTCGTGTTCTTTTAGGTAGTCCAGTTGTTTTTTCTTTATAGCTTCCTTATCTTCCTTCAGATCTTTCGCAGATGAAGCAGCAATCGTTTTTCCTTGTTTTGTATCTTCTTTCTGTTTCACGGTACATCCTCCTATACTTAACAATACTGCAATTGAAGCAACTATTATCATGATTTTTCGATTTTTCATGAGTCCTCCTATCATTCTGTACAGTTTATTCTCTAAAATTTCCACCTGTTATTTCTCTTAACAAGATCATTGTAATGGTCATTCTCTCAACTCATACTATTATTTGCTAATTTCTATTCTAAGATTGGAAACTAGATAAATGTTATCTCAATTATTATAGCATTTATAGTTTGAAAATCAAGTTATCTCACTAGATAGAGCTTTTTAAATTTGAGTTTATTAATTCTTTACCTTTAATCATCAAAGTTATAAATTAAAAAGCTATGATGTAAGTGACAGTTTGCACTATTGGTCTATTCCTTACACATAACACGGTTTTTTCCTATCATTTTAAGTTCCAATTACTCAAATAATCTCCCCCCTATTCTAATGTCGGATCCTATATACATCTCATCTAAATTTAATGTATTGTCCTCATTAATTGGGATATCTACTCCCCAACTCGATTCTTCAATATGATTTATACCTCCATAAACATTCATATAATATTCAGGAGTTGTCAGTCCACCATCACTCCATTGTATATGATCCCAAACAATCTGAACGGATTCGACTTTTGAATTTTGTGCTTTGACTAAATCAACAACCTTCTGTTCGTGTTTTTTTAGGTAGTCCAGTTGTTCTTTTTTTATCTCTTC